>Ga0209208_10001472_pt1 | contig 33295 bp, 20 predicted proteins | sample S1TSphfallax_3_FD_187694 | JGI IMG/M metagenome (GOLD analysis project Ga0209208, IMG submission 187694) | Host-associated microbial communities from peat moss isolated from Minnesota, USA - S1T2_Fd - Sphagnum fallax MG (SPAdes) (version 2) | ecosystem: Host-associated > Plants > Peat moss >...
TTCATCTTTTATAAAATAATGACACTCAACCATGTAATATAAACTAAGTTATGATTTCCAAGATTTTTTTTTTAATTACACAAAATACAACGAACTTTGCCATTTTGATAATTTTTGGTGTTATTAAAAATCCAATGAACTTTCATATGATGTTGAAATAGTTTTTTTTAATTCATTTTGAACTGCAAATCACATTTATGAATTTTGGGTAATCCATTCAAGTTATTTCATTACAATTCAAAATTATGGTGAATCCATTTCCACCTTCTATAAGGATTATCACATTGTAATTTGTTCACAATTAAAAGTACCCCATTTGATTAACAAATTAATTTGAAATTATTCCACTTTTGTATCATATGGTTAAATCCTTGTTCATAAAATGATTTTTTTTGACATGAGACATGTTTGAATTCGTAAAGGTGTAAAAAATGACACCATGACATCCAAAACTTGACATTCTAGGTTGCAAACACCATGTTATAATATGTTTACAACACATACATAATACAAAAATAAACATAACCATAACATTGAATATTTAGTTTACAACTATGTTATTACAACATTACATCATTTACATTCAACTATGCACATGAAATACAATATTGAATCTTTACAATAATAGAACTTATAACCATATTGTAGCAACATTGCATCACTTACAATTAAAAGTGCAAATGCAACACACAATATGGACACAATATTGAACATAATATGTTAAACAACATAAATATGATACAAATAAAATGACAAATCAATTGTCATTGAAACAATGTCATAATTAAATTCATATCAACCAAACCATTTCAATGCCTATTTTACATCAACAAAGCACTAAACTTCCGACACCTTGTAAAAGTATTGTTAAAACATTAAAAAAACACCAATACAAAGGGTTCCAACTTTATGATGTTTAAAATGTTTGACCCAAAAAGTTTAGAATGAAACCCACATTAGGAAATTGTTGTGCATTTGAACTAACACTCATTCTATTCCATTCCATGTTAATACTATGTACTAAAAGAATGTTAACTCAAGGCAATAGCCCCTTGTATCCTAATTTGAATGAAATACAACCATTAAATGGAATGAAAATGAGTTCGAACCCTTAATATTATAAGAAAACGACTACTTTGATTGGTTGACCAAAAACACACTAACGGTGGCATGTAAATAGTTTCATTTTATAGTCCAATTTTTCATGTTTATGGGTGGGATAGGAAATTTATCAATAATATATGTTGGATTTAATAAACAATAGTAAAAGGGGTGTGGGTGGGGATGCTCTTAACCATCAAGGCTATCACAAAAACTCCTTCAGATATTATGCGAGCCATTTCCATTCATTTGTGGGTCTAAAGGCAAACACTTGGTTATTAGTTCATCCTACCACACCAACATTTCATTTATCATGAACTCATTTTCTTATAATACTATGTACTTGTCTTGGCTTGCCACATTCTATAGTTGCCCATTTTTCACGATGTTAGTGTGGTCATACCATTGACGATCTAGGTGTCCGTTTGCTTTGATGCCCTTGCGAGAGTGAACATACAACAACCCACGACACACTTTGGGATACTATTGCAACTATTGTTTTGGAAAGTGGAACACATGTTCAAAAGGAAGTCTCCCACCTTTTCCCTCGCCAAACCTGACAACAAGTAGATATTCTTATCACCAAAGATGGCTTTCAAACTTTGATGGACGTTATCATTGCTGACTCAATTTGCATAGATATGGTGCAATGAACATTGATGACAATAACATATGTAACAATGATGACTGCTTAGGAAAAAACATAATCTACATCGAATAAACACCAAATGATGATTTCATTCCCTTTGCTATTGAGACGTATGGGTTTTTTCATTCTTGTTTTGATTCATTTTTTATCGCTTGTGCATAGACCACTATCACATGTCATTAATAGCCTTCTTTAATCATGTTGATGCTTATTTCTCACTATTGACAATGTGTGTCTATAGCCTTGTAATGTGAGTAGGCCATAACAATTCTTCAACAGGCTATTATATTTGGGGTTCTTCATCTTTTCCACACATCATAGCTTGTGCACCTCCATCACTAGTCAATTTGTGGCAAAACAACAACTTTTTCGTCTTAGGTCTTCATTGTTATCGTTGATCATCATTTCATAACCATAGGTCCCTATTAGCATATGGTTTTTTCCTTATTTTTTGTCAATTGTTTTTCGTTTTTACTTTGGGTTGTGTCTATTCATGCTCTCATTTGCCTTGTACTTTTGATGGATGGGTTCCCGTCCTTGATTTTTTTATACATGGTTTTTCTTCTTTTTTAAAGACTACACTACTAAAGAGTCATCCCAAAAAAAATCTTGAAAAAGGTTGCATTCACATGGTCCTACACACTATTTTGAATTGTTACTACACTTATGGTGCATAGATTTCAACATTATGCACAACCCTATATACATGTAGTGCACACCTAGCTTTTCAACTTAAGCATGTAGACCTAGATTTTTCAAAAGTGGTGGAAAACAAAAGATTGGATAGAGAATTTTGATCAAATTACCTCCAGCTTGATGGTTCAATCTGTGATGGTTGAGCAAGAGTTATGTTTATTTGAAAATTATGCACACAAATTTCCAAAAAGAGTCTTGACCATTTAGACATCAATTTGAGAGACAAGTGACCTCCAATTCAGGAGTTTGACATGGTAGTGGAAAGCTTTTGATGATAATTACAAAGATGGTGTGGTCACATGTTTGATTTAGTAAAGTTTCTGCCGAGTTACAAACCTCCAAAGTTGTGTGACACCAAAATGTCTTGATTTTCGGATTGGGGAATTTTGGGAGTTTCAGGAATTTTGGCCACTTCCATGTAATCCCCAACTTACTGAAGCCAATAGGTAACAAAGCTCCACATCTCCAAATAACTTATCACCAGAGCTTCTGGAGTTTCTTGTTGGTGATGACACAATGGGTGTTGCAGACAGTTCGAAAACTGTGGTTGGCAATGCTGTCAAAGTTCACAAACAGAGGCAAGCATCTCTATCAATGTCCCTTTGCAGTGAGACCTGACTACCCAATTAATCCTTCGATGCCAGAATTACATCATATATATAAAGGGTGAGCAATACTGATACATCAGGGTAGCACCATATATAGTCCCTGCTCATTTTCTTGGGTATGATCATGACCAGTTTGACAATATAGACAGAAAGAGCCAGAGCAACAGAGACAGAGTTTTATAAAGTTGATTGGTGATATTATAGAGCATGTTGAGACTCTGCAAGATTTTGTGGAGCTTTGAGATTCAGGATAGGTGGCTTACTTCTTTATGCAGGATCATGAATTCAATGATGGCCATGTAGGTTTTAGGAAGTGGAATCCGCTGTTTGATTTCAAAGCTTGACCTGTCAGAGCAGACAAAAGACCCGGACTGTCCAATGGTAAACAACAGTGCAACCAAGCCCACCTACTCACCAACTTCACTGTTCTTAGAAAATCCAAGTCACTGGTAAGAATGTGTGAGCATGATTTGAATCTACTCTTGTGGTTTTCTTTGAAAGAGTACCATCTATGGTGTGCAAAGCAGTTTTTATCACCATCCCAATATAAGAGCAACACACTTGCCGTCACATTAAAAACTGTGGAAATGCTCCTGCTGTCGACTACTTGTGGTAAACCAAATCATGAAAGCGATAAACAACAGTGTTGTGGTATTTAAAATTTTGGTCAGTTGCCAGGGTCATCCGCACCATGTTTTCACATTACGGCTTGCACTGGGCATGAATGAATGAATCCAATTCTCCAGAAACAGGGGCGTTTGAATTGAGTTGAATTCGATCAGTCAGATGCCAGATTACCCGTCTTCTGTGCCTAACATCTTCCATTGCTTGAAGTGAGTTTTCATCATCAGCATGAATTACTCAATTCGAGGAAAGGATTGAAGGACACAAACAAGCAGGTTTTCGAAAGTCTTGCAAGCATTGCAAAGCCCCTGGTTGTTTCAATCTCTGAAACGAGCACAGCAATCCAAGAGCGCACAAAAGCCAACTGCACTCAAGAACAGATACTTTGCACTCAATCGCCTCCTATACCATCTCCTACTCTTCCACAACAGATAACCATGTAACATAGCAACAATTGCACTACTCATTGGTGGTGGAAGAGACGAACAGATAACCATGTAACATAGCAACAATTGCACTACTCATTGGTGGTGGAAGAGACGCCAAAGAGGCCCCCAATCCATTCAGAACATGTTGTATTTCTCATCATATACTTCATACCGAAACGCTAGTTTGGAATCCATGGAGACCAGGAGAAAAAGAGGCACAAAAGCCAAAAGAAGGAAGCTCCCCTTTCCACATACAGAGAGAGAGAGAAACACACACACACACAGAGCCTTGTCTTCTCGCCTTCTTCTCTCTGCTCCCCTCGGACTAGCTTGGGTGTATCTTGCTATCACTGCAGCAGCAAACCTGGAAAATAAACTGTACGAGAGCACCACTCGCAAGCACAACCGTTCATGTCCCATTCTCCTTCGGATTCTTCCACTTCTGCGCGTGCAGCGCGAGGATAGGTTTAGGGTTTGGTGCTCGGGGTTTCTGTACTGGAGGTTTCCTTCTTACTGGGATTTTGTGCTGAGTCTCTTCTCCCCTTCCTGTCGGGATAAAGAGGATAGCAGACGCGCGCTACTTACACGGCAATCTCTCGAGCTAAGGAGGGAGGACGCAGAACTTTCTTGCATAACTTCCTATTCTGTCTAAGTTACTCTTAGCGCTTGTGTTTCTTTTCTTTGTTCTTGCAACTGCAGGCGTTAGACTTGGAGAAAGAACAGTGTTGAAGCCCATCCATCATGGGGTTTGGCCAGGCTCATACGTTGGACTCTGAGCATCTTTGACACCCGAGGATTGTGCATGAGAACTCAACAAGATGGAAGGATCTTTGTTGGTTCGGAATGTTTCTCCGGGTCTTGGTTCTGTGGAGAACATCTCTCTCTTCCCCTGCGCCATCTGATCAAGCTTCTATGATTAGCTGCAGCAGTAATGCTGAACTGAAGTAGCTCATCGGATTTCGAGCTTTTCCAATGGTATGATTTCCTAAACCTTGTTTCTTCTGTTGGGTGCCGAAGTTATATAGGGAGATAGAAACAGATTTGCGCACCTTGATCATCATGCTGATGAAAAATCGAGGTTCTATGTCCTATCTGTGCGTGGTCTGATGGGCGATACTCAAAGTTGCATGGTGATCCAAGAACTGTTAGCTAGGTGATGAGAGTACCACCACTCGAGACTGCTGGTGAAGTCAACCTCTAGTATACAAGCACCTGATCGCAGTGGTCTGTTGTCTTCTTAGGTGATAATAGAGCTTGTTGCTTATGCAGCTCCTCAAGACAACAGCAAGATGTTTCCGGTGATGAGCAAGAGTCCAGGGCTGGTCAATTCTCGCAACCACTTCATTGCCCTTCTGCCTGTGAGCTGGAGATGATTTTGCAGGAGCAGAACTGTACTTTGGAGTGATCATATAAGAGCAAAGCAAAGCTATCAAGGTGTGTGACAGAATTCAAGGGTGAGACAAACTCTGACATGCTTGTCTATGGCCTTTGAAGCCAAGGCTGGATGAAATGGTAGGAGATGTGGTGCCCAATGATCTCAATATTCCAAGCCTGGGGACACCTTCAAAGCAGATGAGATTGCCAGGAGGCATTGCTGAAGGAAGTGGAGAAATTGTTGGAAGTCCCTCCTCTTTTCTTCCTTCTCCTCAGCCCCGATATGGGCCCTGCAGGTGAAGATCTTTACCACTCTGAATGTACTGGCTTCATGGCTTTAAAGTTCTGGAAACTAGGACTCCATCTTGTTTGTAGGCATATCAGTGGAAGACAGGGTTGAAGCAAGGACAACCTCTCTTCCTTCCCTAGCAATAACACAAGCCCTTTCAGAAATAAGTCTTGTTGAGGGCTCAAGCTTGTGACTGTAGTTGTGAGCCCTCAATGAAACTTATTTCTATGTCACAAGCATCTGAGTAAGGCTTTCACCATTTTCCCATTGAGCTCATGGGCTTTCCATGGACTCCAAACCTCCAGATTCTTTATCTTTTCCAGAATCCTCCTTACTTAATTCTGCCCACAGGGAAGATTGTAAGCTATGACCTTTCGCTTGCAACATGAGAGAGTTGCATATGTAGTGTAAGTGATAAGTCTCCCAACTGATGATTGAGTATTTCAACAGCACAGCAATGGTGCTTTGCCATGAATCGTGAGAAATTCATTGATGCACTCATGTCTCCATATGAATTTCTGCAGGGCCAGTATGTGGGTAATTTACAAAAGAAAGTGCATTGCATGGTAACTCGGGTCCCTGTCATTCCCTTTGTACAACCTCAGTGGTTTTTAGGTTGTGGGATTTTTGTCGGAGAGGCTCTTCCCTTTGGGCTTCTAAGGGACAATGTGGAGTTCTCTTCTTGTTTGCAGTTCCTTTCGCTTGCCCAATGGCTGAGTTTATGTGACAACTTTGTGTACAGACGGAATCATTCAGTGGCGTCAGGAGGCTTGACTCTTGATGGATGTCAAGAGTTTGACACGGACAGCAATTTATCCAAAACCTGTTCTGCTTGTGGATGCCATCGTAGCTTTCATTCTCGGCTCACAGAGAATCAAAAGTTTGAGAACATCCCTCCCCTAATTACACAGGTGGCTTCCACTGCCCTTGCCACATCCACTCAGTTTCTCTCCCCCTCAAGTGGCATCCTCACATCTTTGTCTCCTGATGATAGCTGGTACAACTTCCTCGAACCTTGATCCATATCCTTGAATGGGACGCCTGTACTAACATCTGTTGATTCGGGACAATTTGAAGTTAAGGTTAGGTAGCAATGAGCTTTCACATCTTGTTGGTTTTTCTGTTTTTCTTATCCTGTAAACTTCTTGCTCCCAAGGTTCTCCATCTTGTTTCTCTTTCTTTACTTCCTCCTCCAATTTTTGGGTTTTTCCATTTTTCAAAAATGAAAAATGACAGAGAAGTCACTACCATACATGCTACTGTTGATGGTCCCTGAACAGGTGAGACTGGCACTGTTGTGATGATACTGCTGTAGTTTTTTTAGTTTTTTGTTCTTTTTAGTTTCTGTTTCTTGGTCCTTTGTCCTCTGTTTTGTCCTTCCTTATTTGGGACTATCTGTGCCTTGTTGAAGGAGTGTTAACATTGCTTTGATTTTTCTTAATTGTGAGAATGAAGATTTCTCAATTCTTATGAGAGATATATTTTTCCATTTTTTGCACTTTCTTTTTTTTGGTGGCTATTTCTCTTCCCTTTGATTATCTCTTTCTTCTTGGATTTTTTTGTCTTTTCCTTCTCTGTTAGGTTGTATTGAGCCAACCAGAATTATCACCAACTTTCTCTTTACTGCTGGTCAGAGACTCAGTACAATATTTGACATTAACCTCCACGCATTTCTTGGAACCAATGAAATCAGTAGCTGGTCAATGTCATACATTTAGCTGTTGAAGGGTGCCTCAACATGCATATGATTGTTGCTGTTGTTTAAACCACTCCTCGGTCTTGTTTTTGGTCTTCTTTCTCTTCTCTTTTGGGCTGGGTTTGTCTTTTTCACATTTGCTGATTGCTTTCTGTTCTGTCATCAGATCTTAAATTTCCATAACCTATTGTCAGGTCATGTTTCAATTCTTTTCAGGTTGACTTAAATTGTACATATGGAAGGATTCTTGCTACTTTCTTGTCATGATGCAATGGTCCTTGCATTACCTGAATGAAGTGATGTCAGGTGGTGATTGACAACCAAGCCATATTGAAAGATTGAAAGGCTTCTTGGCTGTTTTTAAGTTGAGGAGGGTGGTATGGTGTGTACTGATAGGTAGGGGCCTTGCCCTCTGCCCTTTCTGTTTACTCCAGCCGAGAGAAAACAAACCCAGAGAAGCAGAAGGCAGAGCCATTGCATCTAGTCAACTTGTCGAGGGGGCGAAAACCCTGTCGCTCACGGCAGCTACGGACCAAATCTTGTCAGATATGGACAGATTATCTACGTCCTTTGGCACTAAGTGAAGGCATTAACATTCACTTCTGTGACAACAAAGATGTGAGTTGTAGCCCTGTGCACATACATATAGCATCATCTATCTCTTAGGTCTTATTGGTATACTTTAAAAAATATTTGTGTCACTCCATGGTGGATGCTTTTGGTACTTTTAGGTTGAACATGGACCCCTGGAATGCTCCATATGACTGGATTTTGTACCTGAGCAATACTTTTGTGGAATCTCTTTCTGATAAAAGCTTTCTTTATAGTAGAGGTGCCAAAGGCTCTTTCATCCCAGTTTGTGCAGTGTGATATCTTGTTATAGGCCATTCTAACAGCAGTTTGCAATATCAGGTGTGTTTGGCAGAGATGCAGAAAGGAGGCCACACATCTTGTGCTGCAAGGCGTTTGCAGCTGAAGTGGCCTGATAGTGTGCCATTTATTCACCCTAAGGATTTTACTATTAAGGAGCTCCAAAGTTTCATTGACACTTATGAGGTCAGCTGGCGGAAGTTGCTGCCTCACCCTCCACATACATCTGGCCAATCACCTGCTTCCAGTGCTGCACTTCCTCGTGTTCCAAAGAGAGGTGTGTACTTGGTTTCTTGGATTTTTATGTCTTTGTCAAATGGGTTGGCCAGTTTGTTTGCCCATATTCCCACATGCCATTTTGGACCTCCTTGGACTGTCTTAAATCTCTTTTCCTGTGTGGGAGTGCATTCCAAGGCTGATGTTACTAGCCGAATTGCACAAAAAACAGTGAACTTGCCATCTTGGTTTTCAGACAGGTCTGCCCTGAATGGCTTCGATGATAGCTTCTGCTGATGATGCTCTGCAATTGAATCTGAAACAAAAGCTCTCTTCTAGTTTTCTTTTAAATTCAGCTTGCCAATCACCTGCCTAGTCCTCAAAATGTTGCATTGCTGCTGGTAATGAGGATGGAAGTATGGAATGTCACTGTTCTTAGATACAAATTACTGGAGATGCTGACACTGAGCAGTGAGACTAGACCTTAAACCATGTGCTATGCATTCCAATGCAAATCTTTTCTTTACAAGCTTGTTGCAGCTTGAATGAAGATATGATTCAATTTTCTGATGAGCTTTCTTTTAGAGTGCTGATCAATGTCATGACTGAGTCTTCCTGTTGGTCTCTGTGATTCGTGATGAAGGTGATATCTTGATACTTTGTGACACTCACAAGGTTCTGACTGCACTTATTCTTGTCGTGTTTCACTTGATTTGGAAGAAATTGCTGTACAATTACCTTCAAAGTGTTATGTGGAGTTTTCTCTGCAATCTTCTAGATATAAGTGTCGGAATCATCAAATCCCTCAGGAATTTTCTGAAGTTTTAGATGATCATTCCATGAAAGACTCATGATTGCTTTTCCCGGGAAATGACTCTGGCATCATGATATTTGTACCTATTTGCTACATAGACAGATATTTGTCTGCCATCTCAATTTGTAATTTGATGGATTGGCAGCAAAGTATGCTTGCTTCTGTTCCCCAAAGTGTTTTGGTTGACAGCAGACAAGACATATCAGTGAAACGTGACCAGGTTTAAACGAATTTGTGATGTTGGGTGTGAGGACAGGGAGTCCTTTGATTATTTGCTACATGACAGTTTTAAGGAAATCAGTTGATGAAAGTCATAGATTTCCTGGAGCAACAAAGTGAATTAATGCAATCCCATGGGGAATAAGTGTGGCAGATGCGGACCCATGTAAAGTGTCAACCAAGGAGCTCCGGTACTGGTTGAGGGAGAATGGCAAGCCCATTTTCAGTGTGCATCCAAAGGCTGCCAATCAGTTTGTGAACATGGGGAAACTTGCTTCCATGATTCTTCGCAAGGGTGGGAAACGCAAGGTGAGTCTTCCTCTCCACTTATTATGGCCTCAGTGGTGGTACTTAAAGCTTCTGGAAAACCTGCAATTTGCAAGTGCAAAGTTTCTATTTTTCTTTCTGTAGTAATCTGCTGAGTTACATATTGGAATACAGTGATTACTAGCCTTTTGATCTATACTCGCAACTTGCCTGGCCTAACCATCTGCCTTGAGCAAGCATTAGCAAGTGGAAGCGGTTTTATGAAGAAAGACTGTGCAGACATATTGAAAGGTTCTGAGACAGCTTGTGTTTTTGGAACAGTTTGAGGCAGCAAGTGGCTGGGATCTGTTTATCACCAGCTCAGAGGGTATGAATAAGCCTTCACTCTCTTCTATGGAGCGCCGCAAATGCATCCACACAGTCAAGGCACTCTACAACAAGTTTATCATGGAGTACATCCAGGATATTCTCAAGGACATGGGTTTAGAAGGTGATGGTAGCATGGCAGCAGCTGAGATCTCAGATGCTGAAGGTAATGAGGAGGATGATGTTGATGACAATGGTCATGTTGATGCAACAAGTGGTGCCAATGGAGATGGTGATACAGGGCTGTGTACAGGGTCTACTGATCCAAGCAAGATATGAACCTACCAAAGACTCAGACCCCTCAGATCCTTGTGAAGATATCACACAAAAAATTGTGTCAGTCAGAGGCAATTGTACCTCTCAAAGAGAAGATTTGAGATAGATCTTTGGCAGCTAGGTCAATGTGGTCTGATCAATTCTCTGTGCTCATGTGTTACAAAATTGTGGTAGTGTGCACAGATAATGTTCCTCAGAAAATTCTCAGGTAACCTTCTAGCACACTGGGAATGCAGTTTAGGTGTGCCAAATGTCAAGAATTCAATAGCCACACTGTACACATAAGAAGACAAGTCTGTATTTGCATGCCCTGGGAGCACGAGGGAGGGAGAGTGTGCAGAGTGTGATTGTGTATTTTTAAAAAAAGTAATGAACACTTGGAGCCGAGCTGGAAAGGGCCACAGATATAAGAGGAAAGACCTACAATTCTTTTGCAGTCCATTTTTGGAGTATCACTTGTTTTATATTGATATATTGCCTGAGATAAGGCTTTGACTTTGTTTCTTGACTTCAATTCTACCTTCTACTATTTCTGTGGATCACAAGGTGGGTGTCAGAAGCAACTAGTTCTGACAAGTCTTATGCTCCAGCCTTAATGTACTAGGCCCATTCCACCTAGGACATGGTAGGCGCAGTAGGGCAGGCAGCGATTGTAAGGTATTAAGAGGTTATACCAGGGTCTGCTTAAGACTTAAACTTTTTCTCCACTGTTGATTTGAAGCTGACAGGCACCACAACTGCAACCAGAAGACCCTAGTATAAAACGCCTGAAATAGTCCCAGAATAGGATACCCAAATGGGTTAGATACTGACACTTTGGGCATGCTGCAAGTGCAGGGTAAAGCCCCAGCGCAGCATTCCCAAAATAAGGGGCCTAGAATTCAATGGTAGTTGAGTCCAGCCCCATATTTTGGGAAATGCCCCCACCTATGGGCTTTACCGCCAACCTATAGGCCTTAACCCCTGTGAACCTTATTGTAAGCCTAAACTTATGTACATCATGAGAAGGAGTTGGATCTTACACCTACTCCCTACCACATTTGAAACTTGTTGAGCTTGGAGCACCACCAACAACTATTTGACAAAAACCAACATGTCAACTTGTCACTTGGACAATCCTATCAGTACTTGGGTCAAGGTGAAAGACCACAAGTTCCACATTCTACACTGGTTCCAGGAGGAAACCAGGGCTGCAACAATCAAAGAGGTACTACCACTTGCTAGTGTAGAATTAGGGAGTGATTCAAAAATTTGTTGCAGATCTGCCACTTCTGGCTGCACTGATTCTTGATGATGACATTCTAATTCATCCTCATGATCCTCTGGATGTTCCCTACACTAGTAACAAAAGGTGGCCAATGTTAAATAATTCAACTAAAATAGATCAGATCTCAACTTAGGAAGCCTACAAACCTATACATCAGGGGTCCTCAAGCACACAACATGCTTGGACCCCAATGGTGTCTATACACTATTTTGGAGCAAAATCACATACACATATAGTAGGCAGTTCATAACTTAATATTAACAGTCTGGTTAGATTTAGGTTATTGAACCAAAGCAAAGCAATTGGAAAGGATGTCAGCGAGAAGAAAGATCAAACCAACACATATGCTTACCTTGCTCTACTTTCATTTATAGCAGCATGACTTGCTATTTTTTCCAACTTTTCCTTCTTTAATCGTGTTTTATCTGCCAAGCTCTTGCACTTATTCTTCGAAGTAGCCCATCTACACAATCTCAATATTGAGACATGAACTCCATGAACATTACAATTTAGCATATATATGTCACATATCTACAAACCAATTCAATTGTGCTAAGTCAATCTACATCTATCCAAATCAAGATTCTGTGTCCCAAAACCCAACAACACACATTAACCCAAAATTCAAAATCTTTAAGTGGGATGCATACCTCCATATCCTTAACAAAAGCTAGATCCTTAACAGAAGCTTCTACCGATCTCACTTGGGTGATTGGTCAAAGTCATAATATTCAGCTTCTGAAAATTCATTTGGACCACATTGTTCCCTCCTTTCTTCTCGAAACTCAAATCTTGTTTGTCAAAGGCTGCCTCAATTGCCATCATTATCCACCTTCAAGCATCCCCAATCCTCAAACCTATGTCTTCCAAGCTTTGTTAATGAGATGTAAAGTACATAATACATCTTGTCAACTTTGCAATGGCATAATGTGGATTAGTATGCAAAATCTATAATTAGGTCATCAAGTCAAAATTCTGAAAAGTTTGATCCCGTTTAAACTCAAGGCCCTCCTTGGGATCTTAATTCCTAACAACCTCCTTGCGAGTGCAATTACATGGATAGGAGCCAATGAGATTACTTTACAAAAGGACTACGAGTCCTTTTTAGTCCTTTTTCACTTTTTCATATGAAAGAATTTTTGAATGAAATCTTTTGCAACTTTTTTATAAAAAAAACATATAGTTGCCCCAATAGATCACATGTTTTTTGTTAATCATTTTTGAATAAATAAGAATTTTTCAAAATGTGTAAATTTTATTAGATTTTGTATTTCACCTTGAAATTTATCATACTTTTGAATCATACCAAAATATGCTAACTACTTTAGGTTTTTTTTTTATATCATAAACTATAACTTTGTTTTGTATGTCATGCACATTACACCCCATTTACATGTGATAAAGGACTCTTGAAAATTAAAATTTTTGAGAAAGACTTTGAATTTCTAAAAAAATAAAATTCCATATCTTTTAAATTGTGAGTGTTTTTTGAACTTGGGTAGTAAGTTATTATCATCTAATTTTTCTTACCATCAAAATTATGTTATTACAATAGTCCTTTACCTAGTCCTTTGTAAAATTAACCATAATTTGACACAACACATATTTGAATTCAAATGTCCTTTTAAAAAACCAGAACTCAAAATTTAATTTAATGAAATTTTAATTTGAATTGCTTAACATTCAAATCAGTCATTTAACACAACTTAAAATGGTTAACATAACTTTAAAATGTCAAGAAAAAAACATATGTAAAAAATTCATAGTTTTCACCACTATCTAACATGGTTTTTGGCTTCTATCTCTAGAATCACACCCTTGTTCTTCTTGTTTAAACCTCCATTATAGACCCATATAGTTGAAAACAAGTGTTTGTTATGTTTTAATGTACCTGTATGAATCAATTTGGTAGTTATGGAAATGAACTTATTGTGACAAAATATGTGCGCGTACAAGTCCTTCAACCCTTGCTTAGACATAGAAGGTTTTAGAACTCATGTAACCCACATTGAATAGAATATTAAAATGGATACAAACCTGAAAAAAACCAACTCAAGCTTGGCTAATTTGGTGGCAACTCCTTGAAATCCTTGTAGTGATAGTATTACATCATTGGCATCAATAATTATAAGTTTTCATCTTCCTTTCCTTGCCATTCACAAAGCAACAAATAGCTTGAAAACCTTGATGTACAGTAAAAGAAATTTTAGCGAAATTGATGTGAACTAATGGGGTAAAATTGCATAACCACAAAATGTCCAATAACTATGATGTTGAAAACAACCCAAATTACATGAATATATCATCCAATTATTGTGTGTGAATGCATAACATTCAAACAAACTAGCTCAAACTTGTCCATTAAGCAAGTTAGTGCATACACATTTTCATCAACAAAATTTAAAGCCCTTGTGCATCTTTAGAAGTTGCACTACCAATTCTTTTATTTTCACCAAATCAAGTTGTAAGGAAAATCCTTTTTAAAATAATATGAAAGTTAAGTTTAGGTTCTAGAGAAAAAAAAATCTAGCAAATTTCAAATGCATGTTTAAAATGCTATGAATGTGTGCGTAAGATAACCCAAAATAATACCCAACAATGCAGAAGCTACTTACCTACAAGCCATAATTGAAAAGGGCATGGTGATGTTGTGAGGAAAAACTTTGACTATGTTATTTGATGTGACTATCTCCAACACATTTATGCCTTGTGCACCAATGGATGCAACATGACTAAGAGGTTTTTGTGCTATAGTCTTCACCATCTCTAACTAAAAGCAAGTAAAAATGATAGTTGGATATAGCCTTGGAGGAAAGGGGACAAAGGTTTCATAGCATTGTAAAGGTCAAAAGCTTCATGGAAAGGAAACATTAAAGGTGGATTGTTTAAGGTCCAAGGCTCCTTAATGTAGAGCCCCCATTTTTTTCATTTTTTTGCACATTGTTGGTCACATGGAAACCATATGACTAAGGTAGATGCGGAGGCAAGACAATTGGTAACCCTAAGGCCGCCAAAAATTGGCATGTCTCCAAAAGTTCTAACAAATTAAGTGTTAGGCATTCAGTTAGATTAATTGAGAAGGTCTCAAGTTCATTAAACCCTAGACCCTATTCTTTTTCTAAGATCAACGATATAGATCAAAAGTTTACCACTTATCTACTTGTTAGTCTAGTAGAATTGGGTTTTCTACTTACAAATTTCAATGTTTACAAGAAAATAAATTTAAATTCTCCAAAAAATTATGTGGGGCCCTTGGTTGTGTAATCACAGTTAAAACATGTTCATTTTTCTTATTTGGACCTAAAATAGTATTCCAAAATATGTTTGAATGGACATCACTTTTGTGCACTTCAAACATATTTTATTCTTTAAAACAAACTTCCATCTACAATTTTCATGTCATAAAAGTGTCCACCATATCTATTTGGAAGGTGTTGAATATGTGTAATTTTCAAGTTTCAAGTTTTATAGACATACTTGCACCTACTTGTCTTCAAATAGGTCCAAATATATAATTTATAAAGTAACATGAAAATAGAATGATTAATTTGAAATTTTAACATTTGTTTTCGCCAATCACAAGCTACATATGCCTAGTATAGTGTCATGCAAATAAATGAACCATATTGTATTATTATTGCCTACTTTTTCATCCATTTAGGGAAAAAATTGAGGACTACAACTTCAACCTCTACTTTTTTTGTCTACTTTACCATGCCTACACTTGACAGAATATTTTAATCATAGGAACAATACCCAAATAGTCTTTGGTTAAGGCTAAGAAAAATGGGACGTAATTAAAGTATTCAATATAGTAATGCGCATTATTAATCAATATATAACTAACACGCTCAATTAGAAAGTGAGGCAAATCCATGTGTACCAACATTTTGAATCAATAATAATGTAATAATATAAAATATTTAAATATATTTAATCAAAACAATAGCTCAATTATGTCTACCATTTATAACTAAGTATTATCCCATCAAAAATTATTTTAGCAGATAAAATAGAATGTATGATGCTAACCTCTCTTATTCTACCATAAAATTGAATGTTTTTTTTTTTACCAATTATTCCCTTTGCCCTAAAATTACCTATTTGTTGATGCTTGTACATTTAATTTTGGCATTATCATAATAAAATCTGGAGCATGCATTTGGCAAAATCAATGTGATTGAGCTTTTATAATCAACTCAATTTTGGCCATGCTGCAAGTGCAAGGTCAATTACTACCAAAGGTTTTGAGTCTAGTTTTTTATTTTTAGTCACCCCACCTTGAAATTATTTTTGTTTTTGGAATGTCTATAACCTTTTTTTTGGAACCCAATGACATTGTGCATCAATATCCAACATAGAACTTGCTTTCTCAAGCTATCCTTTTGAATGTCATTCATTTTGGGAATTGTGTCATCTTTTATGGAATCTATTAAGCCTTGTCAAAAAGAATTTACTTGACACAATGTTTAGCTATGTATTTGCTTTGACATTGTGGCCCCACTATATCAATGAATAAGACTGTATTTCTCTACATGGAAAAAATTGTGTAAATGTTCAAGGAACCAAAGAATTGGCTAACAACCTTCAAACTACTATATCCCTAATCTTCTTAATGCAATGCATTGGAACTTGATGGACCTACATCATTAATGTTAAGTCTTTTGCCTACCGTGCATAACTGTCAAACTATAATTGTTTATCAAGGTGGACAATCTTAGGGCATGACCCAGAATCATGTGGGATTATTCACTTGCTTGCATTTTATCACACACTTTGCTTGTCAATCCTATTTCCTTTGTTTGCAATTGTAATTCCAAAATTAAGGTCACCTTCTTTGATGCACCATTTCTATATGTAGAGGGTGTATTTGAGTTTTAACCCATCAAATACTTAGAAATGGCCACCAACATATGTGTTTATGTGGGTATGTCTACTCAAGTTGTACTTGTTTAATGACAATTTAATCTGACAAGGGACTTTGAATATAATTTTATGTATGAATATAATTAGTGATTGAAATTTGCATAAATTGACCTAATTTAGGAAACATGAAGAGATGGGTTTTGATTTTGATGTTTCTCCATCTTTGATTTGGCATGATATATATGAACTAATGCCATCTTTGTAATTTGTTGCAAGAATTTTAATAGATGTAGCAAAAATGCAGGGGTTTATCAGTGCTCAAACCTTATTTGAGGTTGAAGATTTGGAGGCAACTTGGCAAGCTATCAATGGCCATGTATGTGTTGCCATGGTGCAAGGCCACAATACCGTAGCACAATTAATAAACATTTGAGAATGTATGGGCATGATCCTTGTTTCCAATAGCCAATGGTGGTATGGAAAATTCTTCAACATTTAAAACTTCTACAAGGATTTTGAACTTCTTTTTAGATGTACATAAAGTCAAAATCTATTTGTATTTTCTCCCACCTCAATCTCGTCAACTTTGAATCTTTTAATACACACATGTATGAACTACAAATATTTAGGGCAAATAATGTGTTGTTGATCTAATGTTGTATTGACATTGGTTTTTTGCTTAGACTAAACAAAGGCCCATTGAAGGAGATGCACCAAGGAATGTTAAATATTAAAAAAAGGAATTTGGAAGCTTAAAAGACCCAAGGACATCTGAATTGGCTAGTTTGCATCTACTTGACCCAAAAGTTGAAATTTACATGATGGTTGTTGAAACCTTTACAATAGTCGACGAGTTGCACCATGTATGTGAAAAGCATAACCCATCAAACAGTCAACCCTGGGAGGATCCTACATAGGACATTAATATCCCTCCTCCCTAAGGACATCATGAAACCTTGATGGAAGTAATGCTCACAAAAACTTCAACCCCTTTGTATGAAGGTTCATCCACAAGTATAGTGTCAACCCTATTACTATTGTTAAATTTAAAGACATTTCACAGGGTTAACAATAGCTTCATGGATGAATTAACTTTTTGTTGTGGAAGGAATTGTTGCCAAAGGGGAACAAGTTGCCTACAACCACATATGACGCATTGAAAAAAATCAAGGTGTGCTTGGATTAAGTTAATAAGCTATTCATGCATGCACAAATGGGTGTGTGCTTTTTCGAAAAACTTTATTCAATGTGCTGCAATGTCCAAAATGTGGCATTAGTAAATTTGTTGAAGGGTCTATAGGAACTCCATTGAAGGTGTTTCAACACTTCCCTTTAATCCCACGATTATTACGCATGTACATGTGCAAATCCTTGGTAGAGTTGTTGACCTTGCACAAAGATGGAGCGAGTTCAAATGGTCTAGTTTGATGTGTTCCAAATTCCATGAGTTGGAAAAAAAAAAATGATAAATGCCCAAATTTTGCCAATGACTCATGAAATGTGAGATTAGGTTTGGCACTTGACTGGGTTAATCTATTTGGTTATTTGAATTCATGCCATTCAACATGGTGTATGATTGTACTAAATTACAATTTTTTGTTTTGTCTAATAATTAAAAGATATTTTATGATGTTTTAATTACTCTTAGCAAAGAATTAGTAGCATTTAGAAAAATGTGGGTGTGTGCTTGCAACCATTAATTGAAAAATTACAAGTCTTCTGGCAAGGGTTAAAACTTTTGATGCATATTCATGGTGGGCATTCACATTAAAAGCTATGTGTACGTGGAGCATACATGAATTTCTAACTTATGGGCCTTTTGTAGGTTGTGTAACCAAATTGCATGTGGGATGCCCACCTTACGATCTAGCTACTGAATCTTGATCTTCAAAGAAATTGAAGAAAATTTTATATTGTGGCAATTGGCATTATTTGCTAAAGAACCATCCTTATTGGAGAGCTCAAACTGCCTTCAATGGGGAGACTTCGGGGCTACACATGAACGAGTAACTGCTTTATAAATAGTACAATGGGCCACTAAACAATAATCATGGCTACAAAGGTCCAAGAAACATAATTGGTGCCAAATTTGACCATATACACAAACTTGGCATCATGTTTCAATTGCCATATTGGGAGCTGGTAAGTCAATTACTACGCCCTAATGTTGAATTATTTTTGTAAATTATAATTCCTAGATTGGATAGATATGTCATTATGGCTTTTAGGGGATGGTGATCTAGTGAGTTTTAGGTACTGAATGTAATCTCATGCATTATTTTTTTGTTGGCTAGGGTTTGATAATTCACAACATTTTGGATGTGATGCACTATGAAAAGAATCCATGTGAAAATGTGATGAAGACAATGTTTGGTGCAAAGGGCATGCCAATAGTTCGGGAAGACTTTAAAGAATGCGGCATATGGCCCAAGAGGTTACGGGTAGGATGATTAAACCTACAAGATCATTTGTGTTGACATATGAAGAGAAAAAAAAGTTCATACAAATTGTTGGCAACTTCAAAACACCATCTCATTATGTGTATTCATTAAGAAAGATAATTCACAAGGATGGAGATGAAGGGGATGAAGTCACATGATTATCATGTGATGATGCAAGAGATCTTGCCTTTGTGTTTATGGAATTTCCTAGCAAAGGATTGTAGAATGGCCCTTATTCATTTATCATGGGTTTTCAAAGAATTGTGTTCAAAGATTGTGGACTCGGCCATAGTGGGGGATCTTAAACAAGATGTGGCATTAACATTGTTGTTGTTGGAATGAAAATTCCCTCCTTCATTCTTTGATGTTATAACACACCTCTTGGTCCATTTAGTGGAGGAATTGGAACTATGCAGTCTAGTCCACACAAGGTGGATGTACCCTATTGAATGTTACCTCAAAATCCTAAAAGGATTTGTGAAAATAAAGCAAAACCAGAAAGGAGCATGATAGAGGACTATGCATTAGAAAAAGCATTAAGGTTTTGCATAAGATTTTGTAGCCATAAGTCGAAGAGTTTGGGATGAGAAAAATATGCTTGTATGAATGATGAAGTGGTTCAAGGAAATGGGCATGCACAAATCATGATTGCAGACTTCCGGGATATGGCACATTCATTTGTGCCACAAAATGTGGACTTAATGTCAACATGGTGCATGTAACCTCTTCCAAAATGTTGTCAAGTTTTGATTTTTCAACATAGTTCATTTAGTTGAATTAAATTAGCAATGAAAATTGTGGCAAGAAATATGCGAAAGAAGTACAAACACAAAACTAAAAGAAGAGTGGATTCAAATATGCCTTAGGTTGATTTCAAGCAAGGGTTCACGTGTTCCCTCAAATCACTTTTTTAAAATGCCCCCATTTTCTAGAATGGATAAGAAGTTCAGTTATAATAATAATCAAAGAAGGGGATCAAATTGAAAGTTGTGGTGCATGTATCCATGCCACCTATAATTGAGGCCAAAAATTATAGAGCAATGTGGCCATTTGCTAACATATTCGGGTTTCAAGTTCTAAATAACATTTAACAACACATGATAGTGGCATAACAACAATTTTTGAATGCGTGTCAGGACCAATTGATTAGAAACCAATGGTTGCAAAACTAGAATATGTGTGACACACCCCCAAGTTCCTTGATAGACTCAACTACGAATCCAAGGTGAAAACAACAAAAGGATAAGGAGTTGGGGTATGATCTTTGGTTCGTAACACTTTGGGGGTAGAGGGGCGTGCTAAAGCTCTGGGATGGGGACTAAGACGAATGACAAGTGGGTTAATTATTCACACGAACCTATACAAACTAAACAAGAAGTTGGTTAGTGCATAGTTGGAACACTTTTGGTGCACGGACGAATCACGTGCAAACACAAACTCACAAAATTCACCACGACCTAAACTTGGGGGATGCCACCACCTTCCCCCTTATAGTATTTTTTATGTCTAGTTATGGGGCTTGCACCCAAATGTCATTTTGTCTCGGGAACTCCAAATTTGGGAGTCTTAAAATTCCCAAAATTGGGACTCCTACAACTTTGGAGGCCCAACATTTTTTGTGCAGACCTCCGATTAAAATTAAGTTTATAACAACGTTGTAGCCTTCCTTGAGAGACTTCCAACAATATGTCGCACACCACCTGAACATGAGTAAATCAAGGTAATTCTTGATTTTTAGTGGTTGGGAGTCAAATTGGTAATTTGACTCCTGGCCCTTCTTTTGGCCCTAACTTATGTTATAGTGCCCAAATGGGTCATGCGAACCCATTTTAGACATCTACATTCCAAGAGCTTTCCAACAATATAAGGAACTTTTCAATCCAATGAATTTTGACCCTTTTAATCACCTTCTGGAAATTCAGAAATTCATTGAGACTCCAACTCCCAAAGTGGGAGCTCACTCGGGAGTGTGGGGGTTCATTTTCTCGCACTTTCCTACACTCTCAGGAGCATGAAATGTGAATTTCAGGCTTCACTTTTGGCCCGCACTTTTGCAAGCCCTTACCTTGGTTGTAAACCCAAGGTTAAGGTTGCAACAATGTGGGATGGGTTGAAGAGAATGTAGAATTGAATCATCGGGTACTAAATGTGTTTTTTTTTTTGGGTGCAACATTTGGGTGAAAGTTAATTACATTGAGAGTTATGTAACAGTGAAAAAAGATGAATATGGTTTCACTCTTATAAACTTTGGGTCCTTAATTCCCATATTATACTAGTCATTTGCTTTCCCAGTACATATAAATCAATTTTTTTTTCTTCTAGTGACCTTAAGGAAAAGGGATGGAAAGTAGTTGTGAGGAAGGAAACTCATGGGAAATGAATAACAAATAAATTTTGGATTGACCCTATAGAATTTGACATGTTTAGGTTTTTAAATTTTAAAGCATATGTAAGTTTGCAAGTTCCAATCTCCATTGATGAATCAATTCAACCTCTTGTGATTATAAGAGGTACTATATTTGCTATAACAAATTTGGTTATTAATGTGCCTAGTGGAAGGGAAAGTGATGGAATAGAAAGTGTAGAAGAAATTGTAGCAAATTATGGTAATGATGGTTAATATCTCCATTTACCCTTCATGCCCAATTTAAGATCATACCCAATTTTTGTAAATCAAGATCAATTCATCATCTGTTGTTTGTCGCAAATAACTATGTTGAACTTGAATGGTTTTGTGATAATTTGCTACAATGTCTAAATGTTGTTTGAAAATGGGCCAATAAAGATATGATGTGAATTTTTCTTTCACGTTTTTAAGTTAAAAGGGGATTGAAATTATTTCATGTTTTTGTTAGTTTTTTTATTTTCATGCAATTGATGATTTTTAAAACACATGATGTGTTCATCATAATAATAACAATAAACATTTCAGAAATTGATTCTTCATATTAATTGGTAAAGATTTGGTTAGAACAATATGCATTATCAATATAAACTTAGAAAATTAGATTTTTCAATATTTCAGAAATTATTTTGGGAATATTATCCATATATTAATTTCATGTGGCAACTTTTATTGCAACGATGACCTAAATCATTCACGTGTAATATTTTATAATCCATGTCAAAATTATATTAGTAGCAATATTAACATAATTCAGTCATATATGTGACATGTTGTAATCCACATCAAAAAAAAGATGACTATTTTTTGTCACTCTAAAGTTACACAATCCATCTAAATAAACAAATTTCCACGTGTAGTTGGGAATGTTACTCAAAGTTAGTCATATTGGACATAAAAGACATGGTTAACCATTATGGAGTGATTATTTGTGATTCTACAATCATTGTAGTCACTTTGCTAGGGGCATAAAAACCATGTTTTTGTAATACTACTACATACTTGGGCTTGAACTTTTGGAATAAACAAGTCTCCCACACTACCAACCTCCATTGTTGGATATATGAGGAGAGAGAGATCATATCCAAGACCTCTCTCATAGTTAAACCAAAATTGGAGATTATTACATCAAATAGTTTAAACACCTCAATATCTATCTGCAAGAACAAGAGTGCAATGAGGAAAGTCTTGAAGAAGAAATAAAAAATAAAGACATAACAATTAAAAGTAGAATACATGATGCCAAAATGTTGCCTTGTGCAACCACTTATCAAATTGGGAATCAAAGAAGTCGGGCTTGGGGAAATTTTTGGCCTCCTTAAAAAAAACATATTCATCCCACATCCTAAACCATGACAACTTTTGTTTGGTCAAACATAGAGTATGCAAGCATATGGAGCTTTTATGTTAGCATTTTCGATTACGAATTCCATAATGAACTTGTATTTCCTTTAAGAAAATTGGACCCATGGATGGATCACATACTACCAAGTGCTTGCAAAAGGTTGAGTGATGATCCTTCTTAACCTATTCCATAGCTTTTTCCATCCACCCTTGGAACTTCATTGTTGGGCGATCTCAAAAGTCAGGGTATTTTTCATAATACAACTTCACCACAACATCTTTAACTATGGAAATCTCCATTGTAAGAACAAAGAAAATTGAACATGAAGAAGTAGGCCACAAAGGTTTGAAAAAATTAGACTTTAAATGAGGGTGGAAATTTTGAACATGAAAAACTAGGCTACATATATTCAAAAAAAACCTCCAAGGTGAGGGATATTTGAAACAACTTGAAAATGAGCAAGAAATGAAACACTCAAGGTTCATGAAATGGAACAATTGTATTAGCTAACAAGAAGATTACAAAGGTTTTATGTTTTAAATGTTATAATCACAAAACTATGGCTTGCAACAACTAACAAGGCTTGAAGGTTCTACATGCATTCAAAACCATGAAAGGAGATAATGAAAGACTATTCAAAACCACTCCAATATATACTATCTACTAACCCTAAAGTAGCCATCATTTAGCCCTACCTTGACTACCACCAAACCCTAACCCTAGCCGCCATCAAACCCTAACCCTAGTCACCGCCAAACCCTAATGTAGCCTCCACTTCTAAACCCTATCTGCCATTATTTAACCTAACCTAACTACTATAAGGATGTGAATACTATTCATCCTTTTCATGAATGTTTAACACATTCATCAACATTGGGAATTAAAAACAAATAATATTTCTAACACTCCCACTTAATGAAGTTTTTAATCCAAACATGGTTATCAATTTGTTATGTCATTTTTTTATAATGCCTTGGTAAGCACAATCGCCACCATGTCTTTCGTTGAACAATATTTGAATGTGACTTCACCATTTTCAATTCGTTTTCGAATAAAATGATGTTGAACATCAATGTGTTTTGTTTGAACATGTTGGGTGGGATTCTACATCAATGATATTGCACCTTGGTTGTCACATTGAATCACCATCGCCTTCTTTTCTTTCATGTACCCTAGTTCCTTCATGAGTTTTGTCATCCATATGGCTTATTTGGTAACTTGTGTACTTGCCATGTATTCAGCCTTAATTGTTAACAAAATAATTATGGGTTGTCATTTGGTATTCCAAAAAATGGCTCCACCTCCCATCATGAATACAAACCATGTGGTGCATCTCCAATCCTTAAGATCACTGGCCTAATCCACATCACAATATTCGACCATTTTTTGGGTGGTAATCCTCTAAATCATAATTTGAATTGCAAGGTTCCTTGCAAGTATCAAAAAATGTGCTTGATCTCAATCTAATGTTCTAAGCTTGGATTGGCCATGTGTTGACTCACCACACTTATTGGATATGCCAAATTTGACTAAGTACACAACATGGCATACATCAAGGATCCCACAACTTGTTGATAAGGAACCTTCACCATCTCAACATCCTTATTCACATTATTCTTCAACTTTGTCTTGGGATCAAGTGGTACTTCGATAGCTTTACAATCCTCCATGCAAAAAAATTTGAAAATCTCCTTGAGATACCCAATTTGGTTGATGTACAAAAGATGTTGTGCATAGTCCCTTTGCACTTCCATGTTAAGGAATAAATGCAAATGCCAAAATCTTTCATTTTGAACTTTCGAAAGAGTTCATCTTTCACTTGCAAAAGCTTGTCCTTATTATTGCACACCAAGATGAGATCATCGACGTAGATGACAATGAAAAACTTGACATCTCCCACTTGCGCAACATACATGTTATAATCCTCATCGGCTTTCACAAATTCAATGTTTTTCAAGAAGGCATTTAGCTTTTGGTTTCGAGCTCTTGATAATTGTTTCAAGTTATACAAAGACTTTTGAAGCTTACACACAAGATGTTTGCCTCCTTGTGTGAATCCTTCATGTTGTTCCATGTAGATCTAGTCTTAAAGGTCACCATTGAGAAAATGTGGTTTTGACGTCCATTTGATGAATCCCCATGTCTTCAATGGCCGCCAATGCAAGAATATAAAGAATTGACACAAACTTTACAATAGGTGCAAAAGTTTTGTTGTAATCGACTCCAAATGTTTGGGTGAAACCTCTTGTCACAAGTCTAGCCTTGTAACGTTTGATTTCACTATTAGCCCCATGTTTGATTTTGAACATCCATTTGCAAGAAATGGGCTTCCTACCCTTGGGAAGTGGCACCAAGGATCAAGTGTTGTTGACAACAAAAGAGTGGTATTATTCTTGCATGGAAATCTCCCACTTCTTTGCATTTTCACTCTTCAATGCTTCTTCCATGGTTTGAAAAGGCTATGGTTGATGCACCCCCAAGCTCCTTGATGGACTCAACTTCGAGTCCAAAGGTGAATAACAGAAGGAAAAGGAGTCAGGGCACGCTCCCTGGCTCGTAGCACTTCGGGGGTAGAGGGGTGTGTTGGAGCTCCGGAATGGGACTAAAAAGATTGCCAAGCACTTCAATCACTCACACGGACCTACACAAACCAAACAACAAGTTGGTTAGTGCGTAGTTGGAACATTTTGGTGCACGGACAAGTCATGGACGAACTCCTAAGTCCCTTATTGAACCCACTCGAGGGTTCAACTATGTAGAGTTGTGGAAAGTTGGGACTTGGAGGGCGCTCCCGACTTCCAGCACTATAGAGGGGTAGAGGGGCGTGCAAGAAGTCCCGATATTAGACTAGGAAGAGGAACTAGAAGATCAAGCTTGAATCTGGACTCACAGGACTCACCACAGCCTAGACTTGGGGGAAGCCACCACCTTCCCCCTTATAATATACTCTATGCCTGGCCACAGGACCAACACCCAAATGTCATTTTATTTCAGACTCCCGTGACTTTGGGGGGGCCATAACTCTGTGTGAAAACCTTTAATTGAAATGAGTTCTAAAGCAAAATTGTAGCCCTCATCGAGAACTTTTCAACGGTATGTTGCACGCCACCTAGATGCAAGGAAATCGGGGCAATTCCAAACTTTTAATGGTCCAGAGTCAAATTGGCAATTTGACTCCTAACCCTTTTTTTGGCCATAACTTGTGTGTTAAATGTGCAAATGGGTCATGCAAGCCCATTTTAGACATCTACGTTATAAAAGCTTTCCAACAATATAAGGAAATTTTCAATCCAATGAGTTTTGATACCTTAAATCACCCTCTAAAGATTCAAAAGTTCATTGAAATTCCAACTCCCAAAGTGGGATCTCACTTGGGAGTGTGAAGGTTCATTCCCTCACACTCTCCTACACTTCCAAGCTTCCCTTTTCGCCCGCACCCTTGCAAGCCCTTGTCTTGGTCACAAGCCCAAGGCTAGGGTTGCAACAATGGTGGTCCATTCCACCTCTTTGGTGGCAACCCACCAATCGTGAGGCCATTCCTTCCGTTGTCTTTGGGGCCTTCCTTTTCATCCATCTTCTTGTGATTCATTCAAACCTTCATCTTCTAATGAAAAAAATTCTTCTTCAAAAGATGAATTTGATGTAGATTCATTACCTTCCATGTTTTCCATTACTTTCTCTTTCAAAGCTATACAATTATCATCCTTAATAAGTTCATCATCATTCACAATTTCATCCACAATGTGTTTTATTTACTTTGAAGGGGGGTTTCACTAGTAGAAATAAACCAAATTGTAACCACCCTTTTTGCAACTACATGTGATTAGTTGTCCTTTGCAATTACTTTTGGGAGTATTTGCAACTATGGGATTAAATTGAACATTTTTGCAACTAATTTTTTCTTTGAATGTAATTTCAATATAATGGTAGAAAAAAGGGGAAATTTTGCCAAAGTCCGACCAACACAAGTCAATACAACAACTTAAGCCTTATTTATATCTACTATTTGTTTTTCCTGATATCATTTGGGGTTAGTTGCTACACTACAATGTGGATTTGTGACCAAGTTAAAAAGCAAAAATTCTCACTCCTACAATGCATAGTTTTTTTTATCAACACAAGTTCATAATGATTTCATTTGTCCAACCACTATACAACAAAATGTTTGATGGGAATTTTATCAACAAATTCATTCTGTAATCCAAGAAATTAGATAAATCACACAATCCTACATTTCTTTTTTCCCCTTATGCAACTTGACATGTGATCATACCCATGTTTAATTATGAATATTTTTTGTAATTGCAATAGCTCTGGATTCAACTAGATTTTTTTCATCTACACGAGTTGTCCTACTACTGCAATTTGAAAGTTGGCCATGTTATTGAATTTCCCAACAACTTTGTGAAAAGTTCCACTTTGAATCTTGTCACTAGGTTGATGTGGACATGGGTAAATCTCCAACTTTGATTACAACACCCATTAATTATATTAATGGTGATGTAGCTATCAAATACCTTCAATTCTAGACCCTGCATAAACCAAGCAATAAATAAAACTATAAACTTGAATCACTTGCATATCGTGGGTAACTTTGAACTAACATGGTGTAATCTCATGTCCACACATTTCTTGCACCAAACACTCACCATAAGCACAATTCCTCACATGAATTAGTTGTAACAAAAACACAAGTTAAACACATTAACCCAACATTGAAGTATACAACGTAATTGATATTTGTGAAAACATAGATAGTGAATAAAAAATCAGGGTTATGAATATGGTAGATGTGGAATAGACAAATTAAACACATTAACCCAACATAGAGGTATACAATGAAATTGATATTTGTGAAAACATAAATAGTGAATAAAAAATCAAGATTGTGAATATGGTAGATGTGGTGCGGAAAAATTTCCACTCAGTATCGCCGCGAGTTGAAAAAAATTTGTCGAAAAGATCTAAGGTAGGATTGCGTAGACCCCATATAATGAGGGGCATGTCAGCTTATGGTTTCACTATATAAAGCTGATCCCTTGATGGTCATTTCAATTGGGGGTATACACAAGTAACCTTGCATCCCAGATCCATTACATGTAACCAAAATGCCTTTATGGCCAAGACATATTGGTGCTTGATTGCTTGACACATTCACACATACGTCCAAGTAAAGCATGTGACCATGTATACATCAATGCAAGGTGAAATTACTATTACACAACAAGGCCAAAAATTTGTCAATGTGGGAAGATTGTTATCCATTAGCCCAGGTGGATTACTTTATATAATTGGTCCTAATTTATGGGCCATGATACTTACACGCATGAAAGTCATTGATATATGATAATGAGCAATGGTCATTATGGTTACTTGACCACTTGATAATGCCAAGGCAATGATTTGAGTGTGTAGCATTATTTGACATTGGGAATGGAGAAATATTTGTAAAACTTGCAAGATCAAAACTTGTAGATGTTTGTTTTAGTTGAGCCTTTTACTTTCCTTGCTCAAGCTCTTGAAACTAATTCAGTCTATTTTTGAGATTGGAATGACTTGTTCCATTGCACATGTCTAAATTGCAATTTGCCTTAGCAAATTAATACATGTTTGATGTCCCTTGCTCATCCTGCAACAACCCCTTTCACATTATATTAATCTATGTAAAGGACTAAGGGTTAAGACATTTGCCTTTCCTTGACAAATTTATATAAAATATATCCCATTAACAACTTGTTGATTACCAAACAAATAGCAAGATATAAAGATTATCCTCATTGCATTTTACTATAAGACATTACCATCAACTACATGAACTAACAAGAAAGGACTAAGGTTTGAATACATATAAGTTTTGTAATGAAGTTTAAACAACCTCCATGTTAAGAATTAGAGCATGTACAAACATCTAGTTTTTTTGCCTAAGTTGATGATGGGAATTAACTTACTGATCATATGAGCTTGTGTTCCATATGGATAAAGTTAGCCAAAATTGTGCCATGGTACAAAAACATGGCCTTTTGTTTATGCACACATAGTATGGAAACCAATGATAAGTTCACTAGAGCCTATAAACTCGAAACTTGACCCATTAACTACTCATTTTGTTTACAATTTCCATACCAAACTACTACTCACTATATCATGCAATTTCAGTTGAGGGGGATCATTATCCTCATTTTTCACAAGCAATGGAATATTGCCAAAACCCTCCATGATTTGACTAAGTTACATTCAAGACCACCCAGCCTCAATGGTTGTCGCAACCTTAGCCTTGGGCTCGCGACCAAGGTAAGGGTTTGTAAGGTTGCGGGCCAAGAGGGAAGCTGGGAGTCACACGACATACTCTCAAAAGTGTGAGAAGGTGTGAAGGAATGAACCCTCACACCCCAAGGGAGTTCCACTTTGGGAGTTGGAGTCTCGGTGCACTCCTGAATTTTCAAAGGGCGATTGCAGGGGCCAAAACTCAATGACTTGAAGAATTCTTTATATCAATGGAAATTTCTTAGAACTTGGATATCTAAAATGGGCTCACATCGCTCATTTGGACATCTAAAACACAAGTTACGGCCAAAAGAAGGGCCGGGAGTCAAATTGGTAGTTTGACTCCCGACCACTAAAAGTAGGGAATCGACCCAATTTCCATGCGTGTAGATGGCATGCAACATACCATTGGAAAGCTCTTGACAAGAGCTACAACTTTGCTTCAAACTTCATCTCAGTTAAAGGTATGCACGCAAAGTTATGACACCCCAAAGTTACGGGAGTCCCAACCTTAGCGATTTCGAGACTCCCACTTGGGAGTCCCGAGACAAAAAAAACCATTTGGATGTGGGCCCCGTGGAGAGGTGAAGAGTATACTATAAGGGGGAAGGTGGTGGCTTCTCCCAAGTCCGAGCCGTGGTGAGTCTTCTATGTCCATGTTGCTCGTGGTTCGTCCTAACACCAAAGGTGCTCCAACTATGCATTAACCACCTTGCGTTAGTTCTGTGCAGGTCCGTGTGAGTGAGTGAAGCTTGTCAACTATTCCTAGTCCCATCCTAGAGTTCCAGCACGCCCCTCTACCCCTCTAAAGTGTTGCGAGCCAAGGAACATGCCCCGACTCCTTACTCTTCCGTTGTTTTCTGTTTGGGACTCACATTTGAGTCCTTCAAGGAGTTCGAAGTGTGTTAATGGTAGTGCCATGGTGCACACATGCTTGCCCACTGATCCTTGATATTAGTCATGTTGCAATAACCATTTTTTTGGTAGGATAAATAAAAAATTATCGAACCCCCCATTTGAAATTACACATCCACAACAACATCTTGTACAACTTAACATTGTCTTATATCAATTTGAAACCAATTTATTTGAACCCATTGTGATAGTTTTGATGTTTGAACCTCACTAAACCTATCAACCAATTATTGCCCAATCCCACCTTTGCTTTAGCTCGTGATACCTTGTTTGCAATAGACCGTGCTTGTGTGTTGACACTAGTTGGGGTTATGTGTAGGGTCTTCCTATTTTTACTCTGCCATCACAATAATTCCCATTGACCCCACCATTAATTTATTAACTAATGTTGGCTACTAGAACAACACTTATTTACCTTAATAACATCAAATCATCACAAGTCCCAAAATTATTAACCAACCTAAAGCATACAAACCACTTTTTGTTTCACTTTTGTCACATTTAATAGTTGTGGTCTTTATCTATATTATTATGGCAAATTCCTAGGAATTATTTCAAGAATAAATAAATTCCAAAATGGTGCTATAAATAGTGTTGTTGGCACACATGCTATATTAACTTTGGATGTACCTCACTATTCACATTAAAAAGTTGCAAATGATTTGTTATCACATAGGTACAACTATGTGCTTGAACTACTTATTGTTATAATTGTGATTATGATCCTCATAATTCACAAAACATTGATAATACCTTTGTAATTTTGTTTGCATCTTGCCATCCACGAGTATTGCCATCTTTAATAGCATCCCCCCCCCCCCCCCAAATGTTGTTTAGGGTTTGAGGTTGTATCCTTTCTATAATGTCTACCCCCATTGCAATAATAGGATTTGCCCCAATTGGTAGAGTAGGGTTTGCCCCAAGTGTTCCTATTACTAGAATTTCCTTCACACTTGTTGATTGTATACCATTGACCCTTGGATTTGTATTTGGTAAAAAAATTCCATGACAAATTCGATAGTTGCATGCAATTGTTCAATGCCTCGAGCAATGGCTGCTTTTAAGACCTCAACATGCCCGATTGTTTTTAGCAGTTGTGTTTCAATTGCTCAAATTTGGGTAGAAAGAATAACCGAATATGACCCCTACCACAATTGTAAATCATTTACCAACATTGAGCACCAACTATTGAGTAATATTATTTGTTATCCCACATGAATTTGCATTTCCATATCTATCTTGTTTGCAAATTGTGGGCATTCATTTAATTTTGGTTACTAACAGAGTCCAACCTTGCAATGCCATCTTTCATAATGATGGGCTTTGACAATTCTCCATTTTTTGCAACTCAATAAAATCTCGAAACCTAATGACCCATTCACTATAAAAAGTTAACAACAATATACACAGAAAGTCAAAGATTTTTTTAAAAAGGTTGAAAGTGACATATAATTTTTGCTTCAACCCCAGTTCTCCCCCCACACCCATATTTGTTAACATTAATGACTACACTTCTTACATATGTTAATTGATCTGTCTTTTTCTTGGTCTCCCGTTTAGACCAATATGCCACCAAACTTGCCCACTAGTTTGCATCCACATCCATAAGGCATGTTGCAAGCCCATTCCTTTTATAACATTTTTTTAATTGAACTCATTCAGATTTCATGAATTGTCTTATGTAGTCTCTGAAATTATGTGCACTTAGCTCATGATTGACATACTTGAATGAATCATCTAATTGTCTACGGAACTCACTCATGTCAATTAGGTTTTGGTCACCTATCCTTCACAATAGCCATATTAAGGCAACTTGGTACAAGCCCATGCTAGTTTTGGGGTTGATTGTTCAAGCACCTACCTTGGGAACAATTTTGCTAGCGTTCTTGACAACCTCCATGTCCCTAATTGTCTACAATGCCTAGACTGTGGTGGGCATTCTTGTTGTCTGCAAGTTGATTTCCATGCTTACCCACTATAACCTTATGTAAGGCCCCCTTGTTTGTGGAGGAGTTGTCCTTCTACTAGGACAAGCAAGCAAGCTCCCCCTTCACCCCTTTGTGACGAGCTACTATTGCAAACTCTCTTTACATTTGTTTTTTTCCTTAGCCAAATCCACATATATGTTAGTAATTATTTCATGTTCACCTAATTAATAATGCCTTCTACAAATAATAAATTCACATCCAAATGCCTTCCCCAAATAGGGTGTTTTCATTTTGCACATCCATCTCAATACATCAATCTCAATGAATTAGATAATGAATAATCAATAAGACACAATAATAGCAAATTATTGTAGCAATATATGAGTGACCAACCAATAGTAAGAGATGTACATGGCAATATTCTGGTGCTAACATCTGAAAAAATTCTATAATGTATGTTCAATAATCAACAATGCATATAGCTATGAATGAATACCCAAAAAAATTCATTGACTTTTTAAATTCCTACAAGTGTACATAGGTCCAATTCAAAGCATTAACCAACATAGATTCATAGGGAATTTGGTTGTTGACATAACACTGACCCTTATGCATGAAATTCGCATCAAAGGCTTTGTTGTCAAGGATGCATTTGCAACTCTTGATACAACATTGAAGCCAAATAATTTTAGCACAATTGGGCCTTGATGACCTAACCAAACATGGAAATGTTCATCCATAAGTTGTCCCTTTAGGTTTTATGCCCCTTGACAACAAAAAAGGATTGGATGTATGTGCATACGACTTCAAACAATATCATAATGGAAGTGTGCCACTTGGGAAAACACCTTCTCTTGCTTCAATAATCAAACATTGTGACTAGGCTATATTTTATTTGATAGTATACAAAATACTAAGATAGGTCCAAAACAAGTTGAAGATTTTTTTGTTACCTTAGTGAACACAAATACCCGTACAAAAAGTGCTTGGGACACACTATTAGTCTATTGATGTTACATGAACAAATGGAAATGGGAACAACATAATCTATTGTTAATTTGTATGTTGTTACATACAATAGTAACGCACCAAGTGAACATGTCAGGTGATCGGAGGACAAGCACAAAGGTTGTGGCAAATGGTCATGGTTGTTATTAGAAGAACGTATATATTAACAAATAATAGTTATCCTATCAAACTTGTCGCAACCCTAGCATTTGGCTTGCGACCAAGGCAAGGAGGTTGCGAGGTTGCGGGCCTAGAAGTAGACCCGAGAGTCACATCACATGCTCCCGGGAGTGCAAAGAGTGCAAAGAGTGTGAGGGAGTGAACCCTCACACTCCCAAGTGAACTCCCATGTTGGGAGTTGGTG
>Ga0209208_10001473_pt1 | contig 33293 bp, 23 predicted proteins | sample S1TSphfallax_3_FD_187694 | JGI IMG/M metagenome (GOLD analysis project Ga0209208, IMG submission 187694) | Host-associated microbial communities from peat moss isolated from Minnesota, USA - S1T2_Fd - Sphagnum fallax MG (SPAdes) (version 2) | ecosystem: Host-associated > Plants > Peat moss >...
GATTCTAGTTTTTCTAATATGTTTTGTAATGAAAATAATTTTTAAAAAGTTTCTAATTGTTAAAGTGTTTTTCTGTTTTTTTTTTCTAGCTTTTTCCCTTAAAAAAAATATTTGTTCCGTTTTTTTCTTTTTTGTTACAACTTTGTTTCATTTTATTTATTTGTTAATAACTTGTTTTTTTCTTTTTCAATTTGAAATTTATTGTGTTGTTTTAAAAATATTTCTTCTCTTGTTTCTCTTTTTTTTTTTCAACAATTTTTAGTTTTTTAAAATTAGTTTGTAGCTTTTGGCAAATTGCAAGAAGACTACAGGAGTTTTTCATAAACTACAGGATTGGATCAAATAAACATTTGGATAAACCGCTGTTGCCGCCATTCCTCCTCCTCCTCTTCCATCATCTTCTTCTTCCGGGATGAGGAACTTGGATGGATGGATGACGGGACGGATGACGGGACAGATGGATGTAAAGGACGACCACCGCCGGACAGACTAGGGATATTATATATAAAGACTGTTCACTCAAGGCTTGACTTTCATGTACATACATGAGTTGTAAAAAAGGGGGTAAGGGGGGCACGAAGGGAATCATGACAAAGTCCACTTCTACCTATTTTGGGGGGAGGGAAGCACATTTAGGCCTTCTAGGTATGCTCCAAAAAATATGTCTCATGATCCAGAAATAGTGGTGATGGGCCAATCAAAATGACTCCTTCTGAAGGAATTTTAAAAATAATAATAATAATAATAATAAATTTAAATCCTAATGTGGGCACATCTCTCACCAATTAATAAAAGCATGAAAATAAATAGGTAGGTACCCCAATTCTTTCTTTGGAAAGGGCTAATAGAAAAAGGTATTCATAAGTCCCTTATTATACCTGCTTTAGATTGGCCTTATCATGCGTGTTATTTTAATAACCAAGAGAATAAATAAATAAAAATATTCTTTGCAAAAAAAAAAAGTGGGTGTGTGTCTACGCAAAGTCACCTTTCACGTGGTTTGTTTTTTTTTTTTTTTTCTTCCCAAATTCGCTCAAGGACGAAACAACAAGCACACCACACCTGCCGACCTTTCTCTCTCACTTTTTTGGTGTTTTTTCTTCCCCAATTTGTGCTCAAGTGTGAAGAAAGTGTTTTTTAACTCACACACCTCTCAAGGCTCTTTTCTCACCCCCATCTCCTTTCAACTTTTGATGAAAGAGGTCATCACGAAGTTCCAGCTTTAAATTTTATTTATTTATTTATTTATATTGTACAAAAAAAATTAATTAATTAATTAATGTCTCGCTCACTATATAGCCCAAAAAAAAACTATATTTAAAAATAAATAAAATTGCAAAAAGCATGTGGTTTTTGAGATTTTCAAAAGCCATCATTTGACCTAAATTTGAGAAAAATCACCAATCTCATGATAACCAGGAAGTAGTGTGGTGAAATCTATTCCAATTCTGCACAAAGCCCTTTACAAAGGACCAAATAAGTCGGCCCTGCTTTTAATCAACATATATACATGAGTTAAAAACTGAATAAGAAATTTGGGCTTTGCACTACCAATGATGATCAATTGACATAAGGTCTATATATTAATATATACTTCAAAGTTACTTAAATAAATTATCTAAAAAATAGAATTATTTATAAAACATTGGTACATCCAATTCAATCCAATGATGATTCAAGATTGTCCGTGAATTCATTTTCACTTTGATTCATTTTTTAAAATATAAAATTAATTTTTCACCTACTAAAACATTAACATTCTTGACACCCATGACACATCATTTTTTTGGGGCATAATACCCAAGAAGGTATGTGTAACAAATTTTTGAAATATGCAATGAAGGATTTTATATTGGGTTTCAAGGGATCATGAGATTGTCATGTACTAATAACATTAAAAGTATTGTTTTTCTATTGATATCCAAAATAATTGATTTATATATATTTATTGATACCAAAATGTTATCACTACTAATATGAATAATTCCAAAAAAAAAAAATTTAATGGAAGGAAATCCCACCGAAAAAACTTAGATTGTAGCTTGTTACAAAATATGGGTTACAATGACAACAACAATGTGGGGTATGTGTCTTCACGTGGTTGGTTGGTTTGTTTGTTTTTTATTTTTATTTTTTTCCTTCCCAAATTCGCTCAAGGACGAAACAACAAGCACATCACACTTGCCGACCTTTCTCTCTCACTTTTTGTGATTTTTCTTCCCCAATTCACGTTCAAGTGTGAAGATTTTTTTTTAACACCCACACACCTCTCAAGGCTCTTTTCTCATCCCATCTATTTTCAACTTTTGATGAAAGAGGTCATCACGAAGTTCCAGCTTAAATTTTATTTATTTATTTATAATGTACCAAAAAATAATAATAATTAATGTCTCACTCGCTATGTAGCCAAAAAAAACTATATTTTAAATATTTTAAATTGCAAAAATCATGTGGTTTTTTTAGATTCTCAAAAGCCATCATTTGACCTCATCACTCTTTTAACCAAAGTTTTGGGCTTTCCGAGAGAGTGCGAGGGGGGAGGGAAAAAAAAACCCATTTTGGGTAGGCACTTGCCTCGCAAAGTCGGTCACACGGGGTTGGTTGCCTAGTGTTTATAGTAATGGATACGAGGAAGTAGTGTGGTGAAATCTATTCCAATTATGCACAAAGCCCTTACAAAGGACCAAATAATTCGGCCATGCTTTTAATCAACATGTATACATAAGTTTAAAACTCAAATAAGAAATTTCTGCTTTGCATTACCAATGAAGATCAATTGACATAAGGTCTATATATTAAATAAATATTTCAAAGTGTATTTTTGCATTTGCCAAAGGTGACAAACAAAAACACCTGCTTATCAAAATGTTTGTCCAAATTTTTATTTTTATTTCAAATTTGTGATGTTGTTCAAATGGTCATCATCCATAAGGATGTTTTTGCCAAATTTGGTGATATTCAAAATATGAAAGTAGAAAAAAAATAAAAATTTAAGCACCCCATCATGTCATGGCAATGGTAACAACTTATTGCCAAATTTTTATTTGATTTATTTCCCAAAAAAAAAGGAATTGTGTAAAAAAAAAAAATTCAAAATTGGGAAAATTTCCTACAAAAAATTTGATTGGCTTGCCCATTTTTCCCCATGATACCCAATGGGTAGATCAAGGAGAAAAAAAATCTTGAGAGGCGAGGCATTTCCAAAATTATGTTCTACCTTGAAGTGGGTGCACCTTACACAAATTGGCCCATGAAAATATGTGATGTGGTTAGGGAGTAGTGGGTATGTCACTTTATATGATAGTAATGGAGTTCCAAGTTCCAACCATGGCCCCATGCCCCGTGTAGGGTTTCATGTTTCTTCATTGACTAATGATTTAGAGCAACTTTGTATCATAAGTCAAAACATCAATTCATTATTTTTTCCATTTTTTCTTTGGACAACATGAATCTTTTGGGATTATCATATTGTGACTAGAATTTTCTCTATGGACATTTGGGATTTGTTTCTTGTCAATTGAGTTTATATGTTGTGGGGGGGAATCTTTTGTTGAGCTTGAAATATCGTGTAGGAAAAATGCAATTGGAAATTTAGTTAACTTTTAAGAAGTTCCCATGCCAATTTATTGGGCCATGGAAAAAAATAATGTGCAAAATTAGGTTTGAGACAAGTAGAGGGAATGGGATCTAACATAATCGATCTTCTTGAGAAAGGAAATTTCAACAAGGAAATAATATGGGGAATGCAAGACCTCCCAATGGCTTTAACAAGTGGCAAATTTTTTATTAGTCTTGAAAAGAAAAGAAAGATGAAAAGATGGGCATGCCAATGGGTAACTTCCACCAATTGGAAGTTGCCTTGAGAGGTTAACATCAAAAACCCTTAGAGCTAATGAAGGTATGCAAAATACAAAGAAAAAAATTGGTGGTGCTTTACATCCATGAAAAAACCAACAATTTTATATGTAGTTATTTGACACTTTCAAAATTTTGAAGACCATGACAAAAATATATATATATTAAAACTAGGTTTTTATTTTTGACAACCATACCCAAGAACCCCCAAGAACCACCATGATAACCAATGGGGGGTGTTCTTATTTTTTACAATCATCCAACATTAGTTGTCATGACCAATGTTGTTATTTTCAATTTTTGTGAAAATAACCAACACTACAACCAAAGGTGTGTCCTTGTAAGCCAAATGATTTCGCTAGATTTTGAATGAATTTACTAGTTGCAATGAATGAGACCTAGTGGGGATGCAATGAATTCACTATCTAGTGAACATGGATTAATGAACTACATCCACATTTTGTAGTAGTGCACGATCAGTTCTTATTTTAAAATGTGATAACCAACCTATCATTTTTTTCAATTTTCAAATATTTGATTAGGGTTTTTTTATTAAAAATTAAGTTGGATATCTAAAAGGTAATCCTCCAAAATTTTAATTACAATTAGGTATTTACATTCATAATTCAATTTTTTATATAAGTAGAAATTATTTTATTCTTTTCATTCAAAAAATACATTAAATTCAAGAAAATCAATTTTAAAATAAAAAATAATGAATTAGTAGTTATTGATAATTTTGCTCAAGATTCCCCAAAAAAATCCAAACATATTTCCATAACTTCTTCCCATTCAAATGAATCTTCAATGTTTTATTATTTTTCTTCTTTGTTTGTCTACTTTTGTTTCAATCATTAAGTTAAAATGAGAATTACAACCAATGTCCCTATAATCATTATGCCATTTTTTATTCACAATTATTAACTTTTCTAAGTTGTTCATTACAAGATACATCTACTTAAATTAACAAGTGTTCCAACTAAAAGGAAAAAAATTCCATTTCAATATGTAATTCCATAATGCTTAGGACTTAACAAGGAATAAAACCAATGATAGGAAATATATATTTATCTTCCCCCACCATTGTAAAGGACATTCAATATCCTTCAAAATGCACATCCATTTGATATAGTTTAAAAAACAACAACAAACTCCTTGCTTGGTTCAATTGTGTTAGCAATAATTTCAAAAATATTCAAATTGTAATCCCAATCATTCTTCCCCCAATCTACAAAATCACTTTTAGATTTTGCTAATGGATGTAAATGGTGATCACATTTCTAAAACATTAAAAATAATGATCTTCTTTCATGCCCCTCAACATTAATCACACCTTGTTCATGGCCAATGAATGAAAACATTAGACAAAGACTTTAAATTCTAAGGTTTAACATCAACGAATACATATTAGAAGGTTTTCTTTTTTTCATACACCAAAGAATCCCTTTGTTTTGATATTAGAGCAAGGAAAACCAACTTGCACTAACTCTTGAATAATTTTCCATCACATTTTCTATGGAAGGTGGAAATGCAACTTCTTCCTTAAGTTTCAAGCTCATGGTTATGGCAAAATGTAATGCATTGCTAATCACCCAATGCCCACAAGATTGGTGCAACACACAAGTGGTCACAATAAAAAAATGACAATCAACAATGATTTGAGAGATGTGTAATGATCGAAAAGGTAACACATGACCAATAACTCAAGCAATAATTGGTTTATAAAGAAAATTTACTTCATGAAATTGCAATGCTTCCTAAAACACAATCATTTTGTTGGAAAGTTTATTTGTAAAATATATTTATAAGTTAAAATGTTAATACTAAAATTTTAAAATGTTGGAAATAACTCAAAACTTGGAAAATGGCTGAGGTGGAAAACTATTTTCCCTTTGTTGGAATTTTAAATTTTCTTGGTCATAAGCCAAAATCAACACACACCTTATTCCACTCCTTTCTACCCTTGCCAAACTTCTTAAGGCAAATTCTGCAATTTTTCATGTGCAAACTTTATAAAATCATATCTAAAATGTTTGCATATGTTTTCATATATTGTTGAATATTTACATGCCTTACAAAAAAAGTCCTAAACATGTCCCTTGAAAACTCTCCTTCAAATTCAAAACTTCACCATTTACAATAAATTTTAATGATGTAATCATAACATTTAAGGTTTGACCCCTCATCTTTCACATATACAATTTGTTTTTCTTTAAATTATAGTGATCCAATAGATCTATCAAAATTCTTGCCAATGTTTGACCCATGGTTTATGTCACTTTGGATAATCCAATTGTGATATGTTTAGATTGTTAATTAACCCCCAAAAAAATTAACAACATGGGCAAAAAATGTGCCCCTTAGACATCCATAAATCAAAACTAGTAGGATTGAAAAAACATTATGATAAATTTAGCAAAAAATTATAGTTCTAAGGTCATTGTCCCATTTAACTTTAAATAAAAATACATTCATTTTCTTGATTTCATTATTGGGCTAAATGGGAATTTCACTTTATTGCTATAAAAATTTTATACAACCCATTATTTGAGTATTCGTAGTGGATAGCTTGAAGCATATTGTTTACAAAAAAAAGCCCAATTTAATGAATTAATTATTTTACGGTATCCATGGTTTTCTTTTTGTATGTAGATTTTGAAATATTACGTTCATTGCCTTAATTGTCTTTTGGCACTTTACTATTTTCTAATTACAAATTGGAGTGTGTTTTGAAAGTTTTACTATATTATCTTCCTCCATTGAATTTTCATTCAATATATTTCCTACATTTCATTTTTTTATAAACATCTTTTCATTTTCATTCAACTATTCCATATTCACAAAGTTTTGCTATTAAGCAATGTGGAGAAATCAACACAAATTTCAGTTTTTACTCACTTATTCGAGGTAATTTAAGAATTGTTGAATTGCAGCTTGTAGAAGATTATTTGTCTATTGTTTTATTAAATATGTTTTTAGTTCTTTCTCCTTTCATATTTAATCTTTTAAGAATTAGGTCCTAGAAAAACCAAAAATTGCAAACATTTACAAAGTAGAATATATATGATTTTTTTGAAAAACTTACAACTTTCTACTTTTTCATAATGCAATGAAATAATACATGTGCAAATGTACAACTAAAATGAAATGCAATGCAAAATATTATATAAGTTAGGGAGGCTGTAAATCCTCCACAAAATAATAAATAATTATTTATGAGTTTCCATAAATCAAAATTTTACAAATAAAATATAAAAAATCACCAAAAAAAATTGAAACATAATTCAATAATCCTAAACAATTTTTTCACATTCACAAACATAAACAGTCTCGACACCAAAAAAAAACACATAAATGGAAACAAACAAACATAAAAACCAAAAAATAAATAAAGAAGATAAGGAAAAAAACACAAACAAAGCAAACGAAAAAAAAAATGATGAACACTCAAAAGGGGCTTATTAGAAAATAAAAACTTGGCATTTGACCCAAGTTTGTTTGAAAAGCTCCCTTGACTTATAGGAAAGCAATAAGTGGACATAAAGTACCATTAAAAGGAATAAAGTGTGATGAACGTGAACAAAGTGCAAAAAGTCATAGAACGATTACCTTAAAAATTGAAACAAATTGCAAAAAATTTGAATAGAGCATCATGAGGAACAAAGCAAAAGAAGCCAAAATAAATAGCAAGGACCAAGAATAGAGCACGAGGAATAGAGTATAAGGGATAGGAATAAATAATAGAACATTAAGAATAAGACTAGGATGTCAAGAGTTAATTGTGAGAAATATAGAGCAAGGAAAAAAAAACACTTGAATGAAGAACAAATATAAATAAATAAATAAAGTTTTGACCTACATAGAAACAAATACCAAGAGAGCTCAAGTTAAAGAAAAATAAAAAATAAAAAAACAAGAGCAAAATCAACCCAAGCTTTTGCTTGTGCCATTTTATTCTCATAGAGATGAAACTCTCCATGAGATAACTATTACACATTAATTAAGTGTCACTTTCAACCTAAACCCAATGTTCTAGACCTAGACCCTAAATCCTTGACCTAAAGACTTGGGCATCCACATTTTACCATACCCAAGTTTCAAAAATATGGTGGGTATCACCCCACCCAATTGTCAAGGTGGATATCAAGGAGGGTATCTTTAGACTTGATACCCACTTGTTTTCATGGTGATAACCAACTTGAAACCTTGATATCAAGATTTCACCCTAATTTTTATACCCACCCAACATTAGTATCCACTCTTGACCCATTACCAACATAATAATGCATGTATTATTTTCTCATAAAAAATTACCCTTCAATGAATGAATCAAAAGTTTTAAAAACATCTTGAAGTTTGATTTTGATGTTCACATATTATCAAAGATTGATAAATATTTTCTTTAACTTTATAAAATAACAATATGCGTTGTTTTAATTTTGTAACACTTTTGTGGATGAGAATGACAAAAGGAAAATTTTAGTAGATAGATTTCAAGATCTAGGTACTTTTATTTGTTGAATCTTTTTTAATGTGTGTGGCCAAGTTGGGGGTTAGTACAATAGGAAGTGGTAAGTAGCAAATAGCAAGGGAGCCAAAATGTTGGAGTTTGACATATATCCACAAACTTCAAATCTTGTCAAAATAAAAGTTTCTTTTTTTTCCCCAAATTGAAAGAAGTTTTTTTTCACATAGTTGGTTATTTCAAATGTATTTTTATTATGAGCTATAAAAGTTGGGAGAAAAAAAAAATGGAAAAGGCAAACTTCAACACTCAAATACATACCTACATATTGTATTATTTAGGATGGTTAAGCACTAATTCATTACTTTTTAGAAATGCTAAAAGTTTTGAAAAATGTGTGCTTGCCATGCCAAAATATGAATGAAGTTCTTAAGCATAATACTTCATTAATATAATCCTAAATTGTAAATTAATAATATTTTTAATGTCAAATATGACACAAAATAAATAATTGTTAATCACTTAGTGTCAAACCAACCTAGGTATTATGAAATCTAAAATTACAAGGAAATAAATATGTAGTTATCTATTAAGGGGTGAAATTGCAGCCCCCAATCATTACCCTCCTCAAAGGGATAAAACTAGGCAACAAGGTTGACACCTTATTATTTCACTTAAAAAATTACCCTCCTTTTATTTTATTATGATTACTCAAGTAATAAATAAGAGGTCATACAAATGGAAATGGGGAAAGTATGGGTTTAATGCTAAGACCAAACCTACCCTTATATTTGTTTTATAATCTAGGGAATAGAGGGTAGAACACAAAGAAGGCAAGATGAGAAAGAAAGAAAACCCGATAACAATTACTTTCGTCGAGTCTACAATACCTTCAGTGCCCCCTGATATTGCCTAAAGGGTATGTAGACCTTTCTAATGTTACTATCCCTTCCTTCCACATGCCTACAAGTTCTCTAGTGGTTATACTTGCCACCTACAACCCTCAATGTCCCTCCTCTGGACCCTTTCATTTGCAACCCATTATCGTATTTAGGCAAGTTCACACTATAATGAGCCACACCCAACTCCTTTGTTCCTTTCAAAAGGACAAGGACTTGAAATTGGAAATTGAGATGACATGCAACCTTTACACAAAATTTATGGTTTAATCACATATTTGGCTTGTACAATATATTTTTATAATAAAATTTAGTTTCTTTGAATTTTACAACTTATATTTATATTCATCCAAGAGTTATTGGAAAGAAAATTATAGATTTTGAGTTTTATAATTTATTTATATATCAATTCCAATGATGATTTGAAACCATATAAAGTCTAATTATTATTCAAACTACATGAATATGAAAAATTTCCAAAATAAATTCTAGATTAATTTTGATCATTTATATGTGACTTATTCAAGACTTCAAGAATAATTACAAGTGTTTAATTAGTTTTTTTTCATCCTCAAATGTTGATATAATTGACTCATATTTTTATATGTCATTGTTGAATGTATATTACATCACACTATGTAGATTATATGAAAAAAAATTAATCATGAGGGAAATTGACAAGTGTGTTATTTAGGAGTGGTTACACTTGTAGTGGTTCATTATATTTGCAAACTTACCCACTCCATGTAGTTCTTGCCTATTACCTATCACAATGCCTTCTAGCATACATGAGGTAACTTGATGGTCTGTTACCCCCCGATTTCCACCACCATGGACTAACTACTACCCTCTTGTGGTAGCTAATAGTTTTAAGGTTCTAGAGACTACCTAGGACTCTACCCCCTTACTTAGAAGAAATATAAAGATACTATCTAAAGGAAGCATCCTATTTTTATCACCAAAACAACTCTACCTTCCACATTCAATAAAAACGTCAATACAACATAAAAAACTCAAGTCCTCCAACCATCTTCCATTGGAATCACACAAAAAGTACATACTTCTTTATCCATTCCTCTCTTCCACATCTAAGTGAGAGTTCTCCATCTTCAAAAAATCTCTAATTTTTCTTCTCATCTTCGTCCTTCCTCTATCCCCTTCCCCACATACCACACACAAGGCCCACATTGACCCTTAAAAAATAAGGCCCTTATCCTAATCCTTTTTTATAAATCTTTTAGATGATTAAGTGAATTACCCACAGTTCCATTCACGAACACATGTCAAGCATGTTAGTTTAGTTGTTTAGTTAGGTCCTAATAAATTAGGGATAAATTGAGTTAGTTAAATTAATTAATTAGTTTTGAACCAATTGATGTGTGAACAGGGTTCGAGATATTTGTCATGCGATATAATCCCATCTTATGTGACCTCAAATCACTTTTGGTGATTTAAGATTCTAAACATAGTTTTTATTTTGTAATTTTATTTGTTATGTGAATGTTTTGGTTTTCTATGTTTGGGCTTGGATTCTTATGTTGTTGCAAGTGAATCAGTCTTTTGAATCACTAAAAGTCTAGCTAGTTTTTTTCTACTACAACTAGGTTAGAGTTGTTTTAGCATTGAGATTTTTTTGGTTTTTTGTTGTGTGTGTGTTATGCACGAGAGTTTGAATTAGTAGAAAGTGTTGTGTTGTTTATTTTGGTTTTTATATTATAGGTTGGTTTTGTAGGAGTTTTGTTCAAGCTATAAATACTATTCATTCATAGATCTTGGTCTAAAGAAATTCACATGGTGATTTTGATGTTTTTGTACATTTTTTTGTGTAAAACTCCATGAAAAGTTGAACCTCTAATAGGGCCTGAATACCTAGAGTTGAGAATAGAAAAAAAAATCACAATAAGCAAGGCATGTTTGTTGTTGTCATAAGGGCCCCCCTTGGTGTCTTTTTTTCTTGTGTTTATCTTTATGTTATTTATTTATTTTTCCTACTTTGTTTCTATTTCATTTGTAAGCACAATAATGATGGTGGCAACAAGAGCCACCACCACAATTGCTAAGAGCTTGAGCTCTTGCTTGCTTGGCCATTGGTGCCAATTTACAGGGAGAAGTAGGGGTGATGGATGCCCTTGGTCAATCTTGTTGTTGGTGGCATAGCTGTGGTTACAGCGCGGGAGCAAGAAAAGGTGAGGAAAGGAACTACTCGCTATGTTTGCCTCGTGTGTTGAAGCTACAGTAAGAGGCAACAAACAATAATGAAAAAGGAGGAAGAGTTGTAGTGCACAATTACAACCAAAGGAAGAAAAAGAAGAAACAAGGAGAAGAATAACAAGGAAGGAGAAGAGGAAAAGGAGGGAAAAAAAACAAGTGGGGGGGGGGGGGGGGGGGGGGGGGGGGGGTGTGATGGGGGTGGTGGTCGAGAAAACAAAACTTCGGTTGCTATCATTGGGAGCTCGAGCTCTCTTTCGAACCTATGAGGTTCAAGCACGAATGGAAGTTTGCATGCTTTGAAGGAGGCTTGGAATAAGAAGGGTCAAGGAGTCTAATATTGACATCCTTTTTTTTTTCTTTTCCAAATTTCCGAAACTAGGGCGCAAGTTTGGCACCAATCCAAACCTACTAACATTTTATTTGTATTATTTGTTTTTATAATCCATTTGAAGGATTTCATCCAAAATTTGGATGAAAAAATCATCCATCTAATTAAAGGTAACTAGTGGGTGAACATGGGCTAGTGATCGTATGTGTACGTTAATTAGTGGACATGCCACCTTTGAGTGTACATCGAACGACTTGACCTTTAAGACCAGACAAAAATTTGACTTTCATTTTCATTTTGAATTTTTTCGAAAATTCATATCTTTTGCATATGGAATTGGATTAACAAACCATTTGCATTGTTGAGTTTTGGGAGAGGAGAAATATTTGTGCATGAAGGTGCAAAATTTTTGGGGACAAAAAGTTTTGGAGGTTAAAGGTTGATTTGGCAATTGTGAAATTATTTGCCATTCAACTTTGGGAATTCAATTTTCACCCATACGAAGGCATAATCAAAAGCTTTTTATGGTAGTTAGTTTGTGGTGAGAAGCACTTCTAGTGTGGGAGTTTTCAGTTCAATTAGAGACATGCACTTTTGGAGGCTTATTCCAAGAAGTTGGGTGGTGTGTGGCCAACTTTTTCGTACCAAACATTTGGCGATTCAACATTGTGCTAGTGAGTTTTTTTTGCACCTTATATGTGGTGGAATGCCATGCCATCAACAAATGTAGAGGATTTAAATTCTTGTCATGATTTTTGTGCAGGGATCACAAAAGTGGAGATTTGTGTTAGATGAGTTGTGCATCTCCACTTGTGTTTGTTGGGTTACGCTTATTACATGTTAACATGCTGGTCAAGTTATCAAATGCTTTTAAGGGCTAAGAGGATTACCAAGGTGTGTGCCATTCAACTATAACCTTGGGGTGAGCACATGCTTTTAGGTTGACCTTTTGGTAGTTTGTGTTTACTTTTTAGTTGAAACTTCAAGTGAAAAGCTATGTGCCATCCCACATGTGCCATTATTGCCGTGGTTTAGATGTTCGTTGTTGTAAGTTCAAAAAATCAATGTAAGAAAATTTAGTTGTACATATGGGTTGTATAGAACATGCCCTACTTGCAGCTTTTAGGATATGTGAACTGCTATTGCTTTTGCTATGGTGAGACACTCCAGGGAGCTAAACTTTTTCTTTCCATGGGGGCACATTGACTCTCTCTGAAGCTCAAAGATCAATATCACCTTTAGCTTCCCATCTTTTTAGGCCTCTACAGTTTGTGGGGCCTGGAAGTTCCTTCTACCCATTGCAACAAGTTCAGGCAACTGGCTCCACTAAGAATTCCTCCAATTGAGGTTGGGAAATTATTCAATACATTGTACTCAAGGGGGAGAGCTTGACAGATACAATAGAAGTTACCCGTTCAAGCAGGTTACTAGTTGACATAGGCTGGGCTCCACATGGAAAGTCGAATTAGAACAGACCATGGCTCATGTTGGGTAGGGTTGAAATGCAGTGTTTATGGTGCGAGCCTTTTTCTTGCACATTATTGCACTATGCACATCAAGTAATAATGTTGCAAGAAGTATGTTGTTGATCTGTTTCTACATATCGAATGGTCAGGTCACAAAAGAAGTTCAAGGCAAAGCCACTGTTCACAGTTGTTGTTGGAGCAACAGTACTAGTGTTTTTAGTCCATCCCAGCCTTGGTCTCATTTTGCTATTGCTAGTCCACACATGGAGCTGCCATAGTGCTCTCGTAGGTAACGTCTCAGGTGACTTCCTCATGTTCCTCTTTTTTCTGTATATTGCTAGAAGATGGTTTGAATTTCTTGTTAATACTCTAGGGTTGACATTTGCATCACTCGAGATTCACATGGCCAATAATTTGCACTTCATTTAGCTAAAGTCTATTTTTGTCTCTCTTGCAGCCATAGACAACAGAAGATTCTACTGTGCAATGCAAAGAAGGATGGCAACATAGGTACAAAGGTAGAAAAAGTGCAACTTTTGAATGAAACTAGTTTGGATGCTAAGCCATCAGCTATGACCTTTGGGGAGACACAACTAGAAAATTTTCACTAGCGTCAGGGACTATTGCTGCTTCATTTCATCACCACGGTTATGCTTGCCCCTACTCTTGTTGCCCGGGTACAGGTAGGTCCTTTCCCATTCTCTCAAGTTCTTTCCTCTTTTCTGATTTGGATAAGCAGAAAACTTGTCTTACCAATGCACGCTGAGAACACATTTTCATTTTCACTTCTCACATTTTGCATGTTTGTGATGACAAAACATGCTATTGGTTCCTTCAATCATTACCAGAGATTATCTGGGTACCCTTCAGTTTCCTCTCTTTCTCTGGATGCTTAGTTTATAGGTACTTGAATTCTGACAACAAGGTTGGTCCTTTGTTGTTGCAGAGGTCTGGATTAGACTGGACACTGCCTTCCTTTCTCGACTCAGTCCTCACCTTTGGAAATGACTATAGCCTCAGAGAGGTAGTACCTTCATTAGGAGCCAATTGTTTACTAATTGTTATTAGGTATGTATTGAGATTAGGTGTTAACTGTAACAACTAGCCAATGGTGACGATAATCTTATTCTCCAGTATGTGTTGTCCCACTTCCTCTTTGACTTCCAAAGCAATTGGGGCTGGTTATACCTCTGGATGTTGCATGGCAAATGGTAACCTTGCCCATTCAGTGGACTAAGATGAGTTTGGGATAATAGCTATCTCATGTTATATTTGTTGTATTTGTTCATTCTTTTGTAATTCCTAAATAGTCTCTACCATTAATTGCCTAAGCTTTTCTTCTTGCCAATGCTAGGGTTCTTTCCCTTTGAAAGGTTTTTTTTCCTAGAAGACTACCTTCTTAAGCACCTTACTCCTAGTTGTGATAACCATCGCCACATTAACGATGGCTTCCCCATTTTTCTTCTCATTAGGTCCCGTTGTTGCTTTGTGGTCTTATGCCATTTTGTTTACCATTTCTTGGATCTCCTCCTTCCACGAGCAATTAGTGGAAGCATGTCATGGTTCCCCACAAGTGTAGCAAGTAAAGGTGTTATTGATGGTAGTCCCTCCTTGCGTCTTTCCTTTCTTCCAATTACTTTGTTTGGGTTGTTGGGCTGCCATTTCATTAACTGTTACCTCCTATTTTTCCTTTAGTTTATTCTCCATGTTATTAGGGTTTTAAAAACACTTATGTTCTTAGCGATTAAATTTCTTACAATATTGGTCTCCTCCTTTAATTTGTTGGCGTTGGCCAAGAGTTTTTCTACCTTTTTCTTTTCTCCTCTCATCATTGGGTATATGTCTAATATGACCCTATTACCATTAACATTTGTAGAGCTTTCTTCACAAATGATGTTCCCTCCAAGTGTTGGATCAAATTTCCCCTTTCCATGTCAACAAAAGCCACCTGAATGTAGGGTAATAATCATGCCTTAAAAAATGCATTTAGTAGATGGTCATCTACCAAATGTTATAAAAAATTTGCCAAGTTGAAAATTCATTCATAATACTTTTCTACCCTCTCGTTCAAATTTTGTTTGATGATTCTCAAGGTCATGTAAACTTGCTCATCCATTTGAACCTTGTGATACCTTTTGCATAACACTTGGGCAAACTCACTATAAGTATAATCAAGGTGGTTGAAATTCACAAAGTTGTCACCCCAAGTCAAAGTCGTGTCTTGCAATGTCCATTGGAAATACACAAATTTTGTACCCTCATGGGTAACACCATTGACTTTTATCACTTGTTTGAGCACACTTACATGGGTGTTTGGGTTTTATCACTTTTTAAATATATTCTAGATAATTTAGGAGTTTCCTCCCCCCATCAAAATTTCCAATTGTTACCATCATGGGCAGGATGATAAGATACCATGGATAATAAGGATTTGAGTTTGGTGGCATTCCTCCCCATCACGGTGGTACTAGTGGGAGCGTAGGTTGGCCTTTCTTACCATCCTTTCCCTCATCTAAATTTGATGAAAAATTAAAAAAATCTTTGTGTGGATCTCCTCACCTTACCCCTTGCAAAAGAATGCCTACTAAATTGCCTTTTTTAAGGGTCTTACCGGCTAGTCCCATGGGAAGTGGACCATCACGAGTCCCCTTTTTGTTGATTACTTGGTCCAATTGCGTTGAAATCCATTTTATCCATTAATGTTGCCTCCTTCATAGGTCTTGAAGGTAGGGCAATCGCTTGAGGTAAGTGTAGTTGAAGTCCCGCCATTGTAAGGTACATGCATGGACTAATTCCATACAAGTGGGGGCCCCATCCTAGACCCCCAATGGTAGAGGGTGGGCCAACCCATGGCACTTGAAAAGTTGGAAGGGTTACCTCTTATAGTTCCTTCTTTGGTCTAGGTTATTTCATCTTGTCTTTCAAAATGGGCACCTCTACCATCCTTAATTTTTTCTTCTTCATCAATCTAATGTAGTTCATGTCCATGTCTTTTCCATAATCATTTTTTTGGTTTTTTTAGTTGGGTACCCTTTTATCATCCATAATTAAAGGATGGTAGTGACATCCTATTGCTTGGTGCCCTACCTCCCCACATAACTTGCATAGTGATGGGGGGCCTTTATCTATATACTTCTCCCTTGATTTTTGGTGGTGATAACCGTCCCCCCCCCCTTGTTCCATGCATTACCTACATATTAAGAAAGTTGGGACATGTGCAAACTACTATATATGTTTATGCGAGGGTAAGCAATGGCTATTCCCTCATCTTATGGTCCTAAGGAAGGTAGTTATGCAACTTCTGAACTCTTATCCCTAAACAATTGTCTAAGTTTTTCAAACTTCTTCAAGGTTTACCTTCTCTCATATTTTGAATTTGGTTTTTATCGCCTCCACGTACCTCAAAGGCAATTGCAGATGGGACTCCCATGGTAGTCACTATAGTGTGGGGTTTCATGAAATGTAAGTTTTGGGCTACCCTTTGGTACCCTTCTTGTAACCCTCCACAACTACACCCTAGTACATATATTATTTCTTCCTCCGTTTTTTCATTTTGAAATCTTAAAATTTTGGTTTGTTTTTGCTCTATTACTATCTATGCCACCTACCCTTCAAAGTAATTAGGTAACAAATCCTCTTGAAGGTGGAACCCACCTTGTCTTCCCCTTATCATTTTCTCTATTTGTTTGTCCAATTGGAAAACATTTATTTCCATTCTTTTTTTCATCAAAACTTTTCGCCCTTGACCCTATATCCCTCCATTGTGAATGATATCAATAGGTGGCATTTACCTCCTAATTTTATAGAGGTTTTTCCATTTTTGTACAACAACTATGGACACGTCCACTACTACCGTCCAGGATGGTAACATTTCCTTTGTTGTCTTCTCTTGATAGCTTGCACTCAATGCTTCCAATTCTTCTTTCAAGATTTGTTCCAGTTTTTTTATATTCTCTTGTTACTGCATGACTCATGATTGAAAAATACTTTAGGTTCTTTGTGAAAATATGACAAAATTACTTTTCCTATTGGTTGATTAACAATAGTTACCTTCCCCTTTAACAAACCCCCTATAATAAGACTGAGAAATGTGGAGTTAATGTTTATCTCACAATTTGTGGTTGCATATTAGGTCCATGTCCTTTTTCTACCTTTCCAAGGCAGTAGTATGTTCCACTCCTTATTCCAATTCCAGTTACTCTTAAATACCCTTATCTTAGACACCTTCTCAATTTTATCTTACATATTGTCCATTCCTTAAGACAATATTACTTTATCTTTTAATATTAAGTTCTCCCTTGTCTATTGTCAAGAACTTGAAAATAATTTTCACAAATTCAACATTAGTTTCATTATATAAAAAAGATTCCAAATCCAATCCACATGATGGTTGCCAAATGTTAAGGGGTGAAATTGCGGCCCCTAATCATTACCCCTCCTCCAAAGGGTAAGACCAAGGGGCAAGGTTGACACCTTATTATTTCATGTAAATAATTACCCTCCTTCTCTTACTTTACTACAACTATTCAAATAGTAAGTAAAAGGTCATACAAGTGGAAATGGGGAAAGTAAAAGTTTGATGTCTAAGACTAAACCTACCTTTATATCAATTTTTTAATCTAAGGAATAGAGGGTAGAACGGAAAGGGCAAGATGAGAAAGAAAAAATTGAAAATAGTTATTTTCATTGGGTATGTAATACCTTCAACGTCCCCTCAATATTGTTTAAGGGGTTTGCAAACCTTTCTAATGTTATTGTCCTTTCCTTCCACATGCATGTAGGTTCTTTAGTGGCTTTGCCTACCACCTGCAACCCCCAATGTCTTTCATTTGGACCCTTCCATTTGCAATCCACTATCATACCCCCTATAGTTCCTACCTATTACCTACCGCAGTGCATTCCGACATGCAGGAGGTAACTTGATGGTCTATTACCCCATGATTTCCACCACCATGGATTGGCTACTACCTTCTTATGGAAGCCAACAACTTAAAGCTCTAGAGACAACCTAGGAGTTAGCCCCTTTACTTTTTGTCTTAGAAGAAATGTAGAAATACTAACTAAAGGAAACATCCTACTTTTATCATTGAAACAACTTTATTTTCCACATTTAATAAAACATCAATGCAACATAAGAAATTCAAGTCCTTCAACCATCTTCCATTATAATCACACAAAGTACATTTTTTTTTCCCATTCCTCTCCTCCACACTCCAAGTGAAAGTTTTCCATTTCCCAAAAATCTTTAATCTCTTTCCTCCTCCTTCCTCTATCCCCCTTCTCCACACACCACACACAAAGCCCACATTGACCCCTAGGAAATAGGGCCTTTATCCTAATCATTTATTAGAAATTTCCTAGATGATTAGGTGAATTATCCCCAATTCCACTCACTAACCCAAGCTACCTAATCCCACTAGCTTCACCCCTTTGGTAAGGGACGACAAGTCTACCACTAGTAACTAATAAGTCACTAGGAGCCTATGGGACTATTTAGGCTAAAGATTTATACCCGTTAACATTATCCTTTTGAAGTTTTTGAATAAAGGGAGTTCATTCAAATCACATTGTTAAATCTTTGATGTTTGAACCCAAAACACTTAAGTTTGCACAAAATTTTATAAAAAAGGCATCGTTATTTGATTGTGATAGGAGGGATTGTATATTGATTTAAAATTTGATACTTAATTGTTTTTTAAAGAGAAAAACATAATTATCCAACCTTTCTAGACGAGAGATGTTTATTTTTTTAATAAAAATGTTCACCTTTAAAAAGTGAGGGTTGGAATAAAATAAAACAATTTTCCATCCACTTTGAACAAAAATATGGATAGAGGAAAAAAAACACTTACTTGTTCAATCATTCCAAAGAAGAGGGAGGTTGAAGGGAAAGAAGAAAAAAAATTGTCTTCATTTTAAAGGAGAGAGAGGTTGGAGGGAATTTTTAAAAAAAAAATGCACACCCATTGCAAAAAAGAAAAAAATTGGAAGAAATAAATAAGTAATTCATACACCCATTGCAAATTAAAGTTTAAAAGAAGGTTTACCTAATTGTTCACCCATTCCAAAGGAGAAAGAAGTTTGCTAGCATTGAAGTTTGTTTGAAAGGAAAACAATAACTTTATGAGCATATTTATAAGAACATTTCCATTATGCACTTGTAAATTGACCATATAAAAACAAAGTTGTCAATCGATTTATTGGACGTATGTTGTTGTGGTAAAGTCATGGCCCACCACAACCACATGATAAACCTTGTTGAATTGTGTCCCCATTGTGCTTTCACCCATTCATGATCATTTGTTACAACCAATGTTAAATAAATCTTGTTGTTGTTTGATGCAAGAAGTTCTTTGACCTCAAGAACTGCAAAAAAATTCCTATCAAATGGTGTATTGTGATGACATGAAAACCATGGTGAGATAGGATTGTTTGGTGTTAAAACTCCATCCATAACAAGAAATGTTGTCCTTTTGCACTACTACGCCATGCAATTAATGTCTAATTTTACTATAATTTGACCAATTTAGAGTGTTTTTAGCAAATAATAAATTTTGCATTAGTTGTTAAGGATAAATTAGTAGTGTCACAATGTTCATTATGTGGTTCGATTAACATAATTCGTGACTAACATACAAATTATTATCCCATTTTTTTTGAATTCCAAAAAACTAATTAAATGCCTCGTTCATAACCCACAAAAATGTTTTAGTGACGTTTTTCACCTCTTATCCATTGTCAAATTGTCATTACATATTTGTACCTAACCACAAATAACAAGTTGTTTTTGTTATCAATACAACACATTTGCACCCATGAAATATCTAGTGGATTTTTTCACTTCTTGTCCATTATTATATTAACATCACTACATATGTGTGTCCATTCATGCATAAGAAGTTGTTTTTGTTACCAATATGACACATTTTGCATCCATTAAAATGAAGTTTTTTTGGGAGATTTCATTATGTGAGACCATAAATGTCATAATATTACTTGTGTCACAACATGAGTTTCACATGTGACATGATTTTATTTTTCATTGTGACAAGACCTTAAACATCATAATTTTAGCTTGCATTACAACACAAGTTTCACATGTGGTGTGATTTTAAAAAATTAAATGATTTATTTATTTATGTTGATCAATATTTCAATTTGAAATGAAATTGAATATCACCTATTAATTTTGGACTCAAAGATTAAACACACATTATTCATAATCATAAAACACAAGTTTGAGCCAATACATAAAGTGACAAACATATTTTCAAGCCCATATTAATATCATTCATAATGTATTAGCTACGTTTAACTTGATCTTTACCTTGGTTAATTTAAGTTTAAACTTAGTTTAAATTTAACTTGGTTAATCTAGGTTTGCTTTAATTAGCCTAATTTAACCTAAATGAAACCCATGTTTAATGTTTGTGAGTTTAAATTCAACTTGGGTTGAACATTGGTTACATTAAGATTAACCTACATTTATCTAAGGGTAACCTAGGTTTGCCCTAAGTTTAGCTAAAGTTAGCTTAAGTTTAATTTTGATTACCTTGAACTTAACCTTGGTTAGCTTCAATTTAACCTATGTTTAACTTTGGTTAGCCTAAGTTTATCTAAGGTTCAATGTATTTTAACTTAAATTAACTTAAGTTAAACCTTGGTTAGCTTAAATTTAACCTAGGTTTAGAATTGTTTAATTTAGGGTTAATTTAGGTTTAGCTAATGTTGGTTAAGGTTTAACTAAAGTTGGTTGAGGTTCAATTCAAGTTTAATCTATAATTAATTTAAGTTTGGTTTAGGTTCAAAATAAATTTAACCAAGGTTTAGCCTAGGTTTAACTATAATTAGCTTCCATTTAGTTTATGTTTAATTTAAATTTAGTCAAGGTTTAATTTAGATTTAGCCTAGGTTTAACCTAAATTTAATTGAAGTTTAACTTAGGTTATTTTCCATTTGGTTTAGGTTTAACTTAGGTTTAGATAGGGTTTAAGCAAGGTTTATCTTGGATTTATTTGAGGTTTAGCCTAGGTTTAATTTTGGTTAACTTAATTCAAGTTTAATTGAAGTTTAATGGAAGTTAATTCCCATTTAGTTTAGGTTTGGCCTAGGTTTAGTAAAGGTGAACCTAGGTTTAACCTTGATTATTTTTTATTTAACCTTGGTTAGGTTAAGTTTAGTTTAAATTTAACCTTGTTTAGTTTAATTTGGTTTTTTTAATTAAACCTATTTTAACTTAAGTTTAACTTTCATTAGTTTAGGTTTAACCTTATTTAATTTAGATTTAGTTTGGTTTTAACCTAGTTTAATTTAAATTTAACCTTTTCATTAACCTAGGTTTCACCTCGGGATAATACAAGTTAACCCAAGTTTAGCTTCAAAGTTAAATTAAATTTAGTTTAATTTTAGCTAAATTTCATTAAGGTTGATTTTGGTTAACTTGAATCATCTTAGGGTTAGCCCTGATTAGTCAACGATAGCCTAGGTCACTATTGGTTAGCCTAGATTAACTTAAATTAAACTAAGTTAGGCTTGGTTAACTCAGGCAACCCTTAGTCAACCTAAGCTTCTATAAATCAACCTTAGTTAGCTTAGGTAGGTTAGGCTTATGTTAGCCTAGGTGGGCTAGTTAGGTTATCGTAGTAGTTGAAGTTAATCTATGTATGGTTAAATTAACCTAGGTAGATATAAGATTGCTAAGGTTAGCTTTGGTCTATGTAGGATAGGGTAGGCTTAGCTTAATTAGGGTATACATGCTTATCTATTTAGGTTTTATTAAACTCTTGTTTATAGTTTTGTGGAACATAATTTTGTTACCAAAAAGAAGTTGTGATGTAATAATTAAAAAATGGTGGTGAAAGGTTTTCATTTTCACACTTGCAACCTATGCAAATGGTTTAGGTTACCTAAGTTCCTTGCTAAGGTAGGCTCACTTAGGATTGTTTTTAACTTAGCCCACTTAGGTTAGGCTTCCTAGGTTAAACCTCCTAGACTATGCCACCTAGGCAAGGTCACCTAGCTTTACTTGACTATACTTTGACTACCATGCAACATCAAAGCCAATTTTTTTTCATTTCTTGGATCTAGGCTACCATGTCATAAGTGGGCAATTAAAAAACAAAAATTAGCCTAGGTTGTCATATGAAAATTTCCTATTAAGCAAAATGTTAGCGAAAAGCTTCATTAGTTTTAAGTGGAAAACCACACTAACATTTTTGTGACATTTTCCATTAATTCACATCATCTATTTTGGGATTTCAAATTTTTAAAATAAAATAAAATAATAGTAAAATTACTCATTGAAATATGCAGTTGTTTGAAATGACCATGGTTACACTAGAAATGTCTTAACCAACTAATCCTTTTGCATTAAAACTAGTCATGTCCAAAAATAATGAAAAATGTCCATTCTCATTACTATTTTACTAGATTTTGATAGTGGATAAAGACAAGATTGCTTGTTGTGATCCCTTAAAAACCAACCTCCTAGTAACACCTCCCCATTATACATAAACTCTTTAAAATCACCAAAGACAAAAAAAAGATGAGCATAAGAAAACTAACAAATGATCCTCATCAAGCTCATGTCAATTTAGGCAAAATAAAAACTAAAAAATCACAAAAGCAATGTTGAATAGTAAATTATTTTCACACGCCTTCACTAATTTTGGATTGAGTCCAACAAAATGGAAAAAATTACAAATAGTTTGATGGAACATTAAAAAATCAATTCTTTTTCACACAACTCTTGATGCACATATTTTAACATTGAAAAATCAATTCCTATTCACCCAACTTTTGATGCACATATTTTAGCATTGAAAAATCAATTCCTATTCACACAACTCTTGATGCACATATTTTAGCATGTCTTGATTTTAAGATTTGGAGCTCTAAAAAAGGGACCCAAAAGCACATGGGCAAGTGGATCTATTTGGCAATGGGACTTCACAAATGTTCTAAGGGCAATGTTTCAAGCAATAGAATGATGCATGGTTTTTAAGGAAATTTTGGGGAACAAGGACTCCAACCAACAAACAAACATTTTTTTTCTTCCAATAAACATAAAACAAAAAGAAAGAAATAAACATATCATATATTTTTCTTTTTCTTTTCTCTAACTTTTCCTTTATTTGAATTTCATGTGCTTTAAAAATAATTGCAATGATGAACAACAAACAAAAAACCAAACAACAAGAAAATACAAAAACACAACAAGCAAACACAAGTAGATATGAAAACAACATGATGAGCACATGAACATGACAAGTAAATGCAAGCCATACACTTTAAGGTTTAAGGTTTGGAGCCTTTGGCAACAATGTTATTTTGCACATCATTGTTGGCTTGAATAGGTCCAATAAGTGGGGCCAATTTTTTCCTCAAATGTAGGTTTGCAATGGACTGCAAAATTGGCATTTCCATTTTGGTAACATCATGTTGATGTTTAAAAGGATACTCAATATTACAATAAAAATTCTTTAAGGGGATATAATGATTTTGTAGGTAGGTTTAAGTCTACACACACACACACACACACACACACACACATATATCTTTTATTATAAGTTTCACAAATGAAAAATAAAATAAAATTACAAGGGAATGGTATTGTGAGTAGTAATAACCATCAACTATCCACCAACTTACTATGCATGTTCACCCATGCATGAATGTCAACATTTGGAATCAATTCAAGGGGAATTTTGTTCTTATGCTAAACATCAACTTTGAAAGCTCTTCCAACATTGTTATTTCCATTCACCAACATATTAAAATGTCTTATTCAAATAATCATGTGGTAGGATTTGAAAATCCAATGATATAAGTTATTGAAAGCATGAACAAGCCTTTTTTTAATCAACTACTATAATGTTAGTGTGAGTATAATGCCAATGAAATGACTTTATATATAAATTTTGACTATCATTTACATGCACTTGCATCTATGGTTGAAATTTCATTGTTGGAAAAAAACCATTGAATTAAACCAACACACAACATCAAATTTTGATTTTTCAGGTAACTATAATGACCTTCTATTACAACTTGGGGAGCAAGCAATTAGTTAGTGACTTCCAAGAGCCATGTGAGCTAAACCCAACTTGCATACAAGCAATTATAATAGGTTAAGGGTGACTCACTTCAATCAACACCCTTTGTCACCTTAATCCTTTTAAAAATATGTTCAACACATCTACAAAATCACTAATGTTGTACAACTTGCTTTCATGACTTTTCTCATCACCATGGGAGTTATAACTTATAACTCAAAAAAAAGTCTTTATAAACATTTTGTGTATGTTTGTGAGCATTATTTTCAATTTCTTTTGTAAAATTTGTGTTGATACTTGTTGACATTCAATGGGAACTCCCTCTCAAGCCTAAATTCAAGAGAAGTTGCTTTTCTACTTCAAAAAAATGATCTTTGTATGTTCATGTTGTTTTAGAAAATTGAATCATTGCATTGTTTACCCCATCATGCTCACAACTAGTTCCTTCATGGGCATTTACATTGAGTATTTTTCATAATGTAGCTTCAAACTTAGTTTAACCAAGGGACATTATCAAAATATACACTTGTTTCTATGTTGGAATGTATTGAACTTTTGTGTCTCTTGCCTCCACATATTGCTCCAACTTGATGATGTTATTACTCACCAATGAATTTTACACCAAGCTGTAATGGTATGCAACTAGTGGGTTTTGTAAATGCAGATTGGGATCATGATTTGGACAAGAGGAGATCCATGATAGGCATGAGTCATTGGTGGGTAATAACATCATAAGTTGGAGCAATATGTTTCAGCCAACATTAGCAACTCAATTTGATGGAGCTGACGGGATGTGGCTTGTGCTACTGCCCGTACTCATGCTTGCATTGCCCCATCCTTAAATGCTTGTTTTTCAAACAAGCATACTAGTTTAGGTTTCAAGGTTTTTGGAATCAAGGTCAAAGTCCATCTTAATACATTTATATTTGTACCAAATGTTTTTGGTCAAAGAGTGATGCAGCGGCTCAGATCATGAAATGATCATAAAGGATCCTACCATTCTGTCTGTATGATCTCCAGGCACAAATTCTCAAGAGCAGCTGGGCTGACCCATGACACTACATTGTCCTGAGATGCAAAGATAACAAAATCCATCAGTATGTTTTTGGGCTATTGCCTAGTATGATAGACTTCAGTTTCTTCATAGCAGAATGGCCAACAACCGTGTGCACAAAACCAAAGAAAATGAAACTGGACAAACTACACACAACTGTGCCATATAGACCATAGCAAAAAGAATGTTAGGGTAGTTGAAGAATATGCTATGTTTAAGGGCCACACCTGGAGCACTGCATTTGATACAAACATAAGCACTTGCACAACTCCATGATCCATGCATGGTAGGCACCCCAATCCCCAACAAACAATCATCTTGGGATAAATACCTAATGTGGTTGAGGCCAGTTCATTGAAGGTAGTGACTGATTCATGTAAAAGCACACCCAATAGTACTGCTGTGCCTGCACCTAGTGAATGATCAGTGAGCACTAATCCATTGTGCTGTGCTGATCAAGTTCAATCAAAAACCAAAATCATAGGTTTTCAGCCCTTTCAACTGCACACAAAAGTCTCTATAACACAAACATTGCCAGAGTGGTTCAAAAACCATGAGTAACAATCAAGCCTTGGATCAAACGAACCTCCAAAAATTGACAGCATAGATTACATTGTACTCACGGGATTTGACTGAATGCAATGGTGTACAGCATGTGTCCTTCATTGTGTAGGAGCTTTTGAGCTGCAGCTAAAATTCCTGAATGCACTCTCCTGAAGAAAAAGTGAATTTTACATAATGTTAGACATGTATATATGGAGATTTTTTCCAGATTATGTTTCTAAGGAAAACAATTCAGAACCTAAACTTGAGAGCTGCAATTAATTTTGGCTGTAATTCAGCACAGGCAAAATGTAATAAGCCAAACATCAACATACCTGCCTTGAAAGGACTCACTGTGAGGATTCAGATCCGTTAAAAAGTCATTTCTGACATAAGTTCCATGTATGCCTAATAAAACACAATCCCACCTACAATGGACTGCTATGAAAAACACCAGTTTCAAAACTGCTGATCATGTCACAACCTTGACCACTTGGTTTCCAGAATGTAATAACCCAATCCCACCCAAAACTTTTCCCTCCCATTGCCAAAAGAATTACACTTAGTTTCTCAATCACCATTTTCATCACCCATTTTTTCGCTTCTTTCTTTAAGCTTTGTCAAAACTCCCACCCATTCCCCCCCCCACCTCCCCCCTCCTATCACACCCAAGAATCCAACTGAACACAATTAACTCAAATCAGCTGAGCATCTGATACAATCAGCTAGAATAAAAAAAGGACTAATCTTTCATACAGTACCTGAACAGTGCAGGCGACAACTTATCTCTTTCATAAGCAGCCTCAGGCCACTGTAACCACTGCAACATGCTGTCCAATTCATGCCTGCAAAATTACCACCTTTACTCACTTGTAAGATCCATCATCACGGTCATTGACCACAGGTTTTGACAATGCAGGACCTGAAGGAAATGTGTGATCTTGGGAACAGTGTGCTCCTCAAGGAGCCCACATCACATCTATACTGAGCTCCCTACATGCAGTGGGGTTATTGTACTACCCAATGGTTGCAGACTGAGAGAGGGATGCACGATTACTTGCATCGAGATTGAATGCAATTCAAGTACAGAGATTTGTTGTGTTTCTTATCAAACGCAATTCAAGGAGGTTTTTAGAATCCTCTCAATAGCAATCAAGCAAAAACCATGGAACATGAAAAATCCTTGAAGAGGGTTTTGGAATTTGGGGTTTTGGATTTTTGCCTGTACATGACAGGAAAACTGGGAATGGTAGGTATCAGCTGCACCCTTGGGAGCATGTCAATCCGAGAGCTTGTACAGACCAAGCATCAGATCTGCAATACCCGATTTACTACTCATACCAGAAGAACTGTGAATTATAACTGCTGCAATAGTTGCCAGCACTTTACCCATGCATGGCTGCTGCTGCTGCTGCACTCAGCTCTCTGCTGCAAAACCCCCACACTCAGATTCATCAAAAACAGGGAAAACCGCAGAACAAAAAACAGAAGAAGCCAACACCAAAAAAAAAAGAAATAAAAATCATTTCTCCTACAAGAAGACTATAAAAAACAGATTGATCATTCAATGCCCCAGTTTCACTCCTCAAAATTTTCAGCAAATCCACCAAAACAACATCATCAGCATCAGCATCATCATCTTGTTGATCATCTCTTGTGATCTGGTGACACATTGAAGCCATCCTCCCCATTGTGTGTGTGTGTGTGTCTCTCCTCTCTCTCTCTCTCTCTCTCTCTCTCTCTCTCAATTCTGCAAAAGATTTGCAGAAGCATCTGACATGTGTTGCCGTTTAAGACAAGCCAGCAAGCTATCTGAAGAAGATGCAGGTGGGACCCAGCCACTGCCTGTAATCCCAAATGTGGCTGGCTTGCTCTTTCCCCTCTCTCTACAGGCGGAGGACTTTCTCCAGCATCCAAGCAGATGAAGATTAGGGTAAAAGAAGCACACCCGATGGGGGCTTTTCCCGTAACTTTTTCTTCTTCGTTTTCCCCAAGGTTTTGTGGGGTTGGGGAGTAGGGGAAATCTGGATTTGTGAGAATAATTGGGAGCAAGCAAACTTTAGTAGTAACCCAAGAAAAGACAAGAGACACCCACAACCAAATTCACAGAAGAGAGACAGAGACAGAGACAGACAGAGAATGGCAGCGGGCTGTTGTTTGCAGCTCTTGATCTGCTACCCATATGAAACTCAATCACAATTGCGAACCAGAGTTTCTGCTTCTTGGAATTCATCATCTTCTTCTTTCTCTACTTCAAGAAGCATCCATTCTTTGATCGGAAAAACTGGGATCTGCAGTCCAAGAATTAGGGTTGGAAGAAGCTCAAGCTGTGGCCAGCGGCAACAGCAGCAGCAACACAAGCAGCACAAGCATGGAGCAATAGCAGGAGGAGGAGCAAGGAGAGAAGGCAAATCCAGGAAGATGAGAGTGTATGCTCAAGCTGGTCGGGATTCTTCTTCCTCTTCTTCTTCTTCAAACCCTAATGATGCAGGAGGAGGAGAAGAAGGCAGATTACCATGGAGCTCACGAGATGAATTCGGGTTGTATCCATGGGATCCATCATGGGGAGACCTAGAAAGCATGGGTAAGCAAGCCAGGAACAAAAAGCTCAGGAATGTTGCAAATCCTTTCTAGTTTATTTGTTTGTTTATTGTTTATTTTCCAGCAATCAGCAATGGAAGATGATGAAGAGGGATGTGGGGGGAAAAAAACTGGAAGCTGCTGATGAGCAACAGGGTGGGTTTTTTGGGGTTTTTCTTTCACAGACTCCTCCTACTGGTACCAAGAAGATACTGTCACACTCTTCACCACAGATGGCTTAGTACAGATTGGTGGTTCTCTACGCCGCATCTCTCCTGAGGTTTGATTCTTTGTCATCTTTTTTTCCATTCCTCCATAGCAGCAGCAGCAGCAATCTGCATGCCATAGGGGTTTGCAGGAACATTGGTTGGCATGTGTGCCATTTGCATCTGGCCCCCTGAGGGTTTGATGATTGTGTTCTATTTGCATATTTCATTTTATTCCTGCATAGCAGCAGCAATTTGCATTGCATGGGGTTGCACAGGAATTTGTGCAATTTGTTGTTGATTTGTTGTATCTATGACCACAGACAGATACAAAAGTGTTTTCTTGGGTTTTGGGTTTTTGTTCTTCAAGTAATGACAGAGGTAAGCAGAAGCAGGGGCTTTTGGTGGGTGCTGGCAGAGTAAGCAAGCGAGACTCAGAGCTCTGAGCAGACAACGGCGCTACCGAGAAGAGGATTATATGGATCCGCAACAGGGTCTGTGCTTGGGTGCAATCTTTGACATTGCAGCCACCAATGTCAGTACACTTACCCTTTTGTTCTGATTGATTATGAGCACTGGTGTGCTATATGTCGAAAAGCTTTTTCTTTTTTTGGTTTTCTGCTGCTGCTGTTTCCCCTTCCTCCTAACAGTTTGCCTTTAATCAATCAACAATTGCATTTTTGTATGGGTATAATGTTTTTATGCATTGGTGATGGCGGCTCAGGGCTTGGACATGGGGCGAAGATTTTGTGTTTGTGGCTTCTGTCGTTCCATTGAAATGCTCAATGATGTTGTCCAGGACACAGTGCTCGAGCAAGGTGGAAAGGTAAATTTTCCCCTCTTCCAATTTTCATTGTTTGCCACATTTCACTTCATATATGAAGCAAGAGCAGGGTTAGGAGGTTTACATTCTGCTGCTGCTTGAGTTGCAGCATTTTGCCTTGCACCTTTGTGTGGTTTTTCTTTGAAAGCAAAGAGCATGGATGTGTTGGTGGATGGGTTATACCACCAGGTGGTAGTTGCAGAAAAAGGAAGTACTGGAGGTCTACAGGAGAAGTTAAGCATGACAGTGGCGATGCCTCTTCTGTGGGGAGTACCACCAGCAGTGGATACACTTCATTACGCCATTAGATCTGGTGGTGGAATTGTAGAGAGAACATACAGGTGTTGGGAGTTTCTGTGATGCATCCAATCCCATTATCCCCCACCCATTGGTCCAAGTCTGTTGCCACACATTGTGGCAACAATGTTTCAAGCTCATGTGTGCATATGATTGTTGACATAGTTTGTTTTCATATATGTGTGTATACAACCTGTTGTAGATTTTTTGCAAATAACATTGCAGATAGTTTTTATGTGAAGCCTTTCTCTCCTTTCTGCAAGAAGTAAATTCAATTACTGGTGTAGGGAAGTGTTGTAGTTTTTTGTACTTTTATTTGCCAAGCAAACAGCTGTGGCAGCTCTTTGTTTTCTTTCTTCTAATAAGAGAGAGAGCTGAAGCTTGTTGCTGATTGTTGATTGTTGGCTGCATTTGGCCAAGTGAGTTAATGCAGTGTGCAAAGCATGCTCTGAAATTTGGTTTTTTTGGGGTGAATTTGTAGCACTTTCTTTCTATGGGTTTTTGAGTTCCAATCCACATTATTGTCATGCACAAAACATTTCTCACTGTCCTTTGGAAATTCCTATTACGGAAGTTGCTTTACTTGAACAAGAAGGATATGCAACTGACAGTTTGTTATTGGTTTGTATAATACTAATCTCAAGCTTGTGAACCAGCTCTGCGACAGCTTTCATATTGGGTTTGAAAGTTCTCTCCTGCAATCTCAGATGCACCTCAGTTTCTAGCTTTTGAATTTCTGTCAAAGATACCAGCTTGGAGAAGTGACAACTGACAACCTGTTGCTGCTTTCCAATGGATATTAATAAAAGTGGTCTACTATTTTTTGTTTTGATGATTGAAGGTGCCAGAGTCCCGTAAAGTAAAGATCACACTTGAAATTGCCACCAGAGGTTTGATGATCACATCTTCTGACGTTGAAAATTCTTGGATAGAATGTGCTCTTTTGCATGTGTGATGCATGTGTTTGTGTGTGTGTGTGTGTGAAAATGTGAAGAGGTTTTCGACTTTCTGTTGATAGGTGTGACTTGAGATGTGTTGTATACTGAGAAACAGTCTTGACAAGTGTGGTGGGTGCAGGGGACTGAGATTGTGGTGTATGAAGTTCTGTTGGAGCACTAGTTCGTAGCTGCAAAGAAACTGCAAGATCTTTGACTGCAGATCTGTGAATACCTGCAGATCTTTTGGAGTTTAAGGTCAGGAGCTTCCCTATTCTGTCTCCTTCAATTTTGTCTGAACAAGCAAATGAATTGGGCTATTCCAAGGGGTTACTTTTCCTACTGTGGATGGATGTGCACAGGAGATCTGGTTTTCACAAACATGTAACATGTGGATCTGAGTGTTTCATCAAGCTGCAAGTTGTTCTGCTTTGTTCAAGAAAGTGGATGGGAGTTGCTGCCAGCTGACTTTGCTGTTTTTTGAAGGGCATGAAGAAAAGAGCCTTTGCAGATGATGAGTGACCATTGCAGATCCCAATGGGCTGCTCTGGAAACCCATCTTCACAGAGTGCCAAAATCTTCAATGATTTTGGATGATTTGTTGTTGTTGTTGTTTCCTGTGCAATTCTATGCATGTTGTTTTGCACTTGTCTGTATATCAAGATTTTGCACACGACCCCAAATTCTGTGTTGGGCAGTCACAATTGTTGCAGCAGCTTTCTCTCCTTTCTACTCTGTCACCTTCTCTTTCTGGATGAATTTTTGCCATCTGAAAAACCAGATATCTTCTTCTCTTGTGTGTAGTACTGAAATGGTTTTCTACTGACCAAGTTTTTTGGAAGCTTTGTGTATCTTCTTGCGATCTTGTGTGATATTGTATCATTGTTATTATTGAAGTTATTGTGAAGTTATTGTTTTTTGTGTTCTTGTTGAATGTTCTCCAGGTATACAGGTTTCGGGAAATCAGTTTGGTGTCTTCCTTGGTAGCTAACTTACCTGACTAATTTCTGGGGAGAATCTCAAAATTATATGAAAAAGTTATTTGAAGGCAAAAAGACATGCAATCTTTTTCTAAAGTAACAATATTGGTTCATTTTATCTCATTTGCACCCTATAGTTATAAGACATTAAATGTTATAAAAATCCAAAATAATCCTTTGAAATCCTTTTTTTGGTTAAACATTCCTTTTTGGTACCCTAATTGTGAATATGCCTTTGTGCTATTTTACATCTTGAGTTTGTAACAAGGTCTTTTATGTCTTTTTTTGGTTGCTTACAAATTTGTAAGCCAAGTCTTGCTCTTCCAAGATGCATTAACATTTCCGGGTGCTATTGCCTTATGTTATAGTAGACAAATAGTGGTTTTACAAAGTTGCATACCTTTTCCCAAGACTTGGGCAATTTGTGAAGCTGTTGTGAAGGTTTTGAATCATATTTGTGACTAGTCTTATTATGAACTAAGATCAACAATGTGGGCTTCTTGGAGGTGCCCTATAGTACATCATTTTTACATATTGGGAATTTTGCCATGACCTTGCATTTGTGATTGTTCTTGATAGGTTGGCGGACTTGGAAGCTTTTGTTTTTTTTTATCAAGAATTGGAAGTGTTTGTTCATCACATGAAACAAGTGTTAGATGTAATGGACCTTTTCTTTTCTTTTTTCTATGAAGTTGAAAAGAAGAAGGATCACAATATTTTGGCATTAATGTTAAGATCCCAAATTTAAGTCCATGCGTGTTGTGAATATTTATACGGGTCATGATAATGCAACAATTCTAGTTGTTACATATGATGAATTAGTGTTGTTGCCTTTGTTAATGGAGGTCTACAAGTCATCATTGCCATTTGTTGAAGAACCTTAAACATTTAAATCCCCAAGTAATGGCAATCTTGTAAAATTATTTCACACCATTAACACAACTGTAAACACATGGACATAGATTGTTGGAAGAAAGTTTACATGGACATAGATTGTTGGAAGAAAGTTGTATGGCTACTATCGATATCCAATTGATATAAACGTTTGCAAATGTGCCTTGACTTGGTGGTGGATGGGAAAACCACAAGTTTCTAATAATTACAAGCTTGGCAAGGTAGATCTTTGGCATCCTAGTTAGCCAAATTGAAATCAAACAATTTTTTTTGATCGTCAGCATTTTCATTGCACTTCATAGATCTTGCCTTCATACATAAAACCTTGACAAATAATTATTACAACATACACAAAACCTCACCATAGTTGCTATATATAATTTCATTATTCCTACATATACAATTATTATAATTACTTTTGAACCCTATGCATTAAATGCTGAGTTTTAGCATTTCATACCCATATTTTATAAATTATTATTATTATATGAATACCATTGAAAAAGGGGTTTGGAGGTGAAAGGAGGCCCAAAGACATGGTGATTGTACAATTTTTTTGGATACATACATTTGCATGGGTTTGTGTAAATGTATTTGACAAATATTACACTAGCCCCATGTAAATGTAAGTGTAAAAATATAAATAAATAAATATATATATATATATATATATGCCAACAATGTAAATGTAAAATGTTAAAAT
>Ga0209208_10001474_pt1 | contig 33292 bp, 20 predicted proteins | sample S1TSphfallax_3_FD_187694 | JGI IMG/M metagenome (GOLD analysis project Ga0209208, IMG submission 187694) | Host-associated microbial communities from peat moss isolated from Minnesota, USA - S1T2_Fd - Sphagnum fallax MG (SPAdes) (version 2) | ecosystem: Host-associated > Plants > Peat moss >...
ACAAGACTCACCACGGCCCGGACTCGGGAGTATGCCACCACCATACTCCCTATAGTATACTCTGCGCCACATTTCGGGGGCTACATCCAAATGGCACAAATTCCCGGGACTCCCAAGTTGGAGTCCTGAAATTGTCCCGAAACTGTCCCGGGTGGAGTCCCGGGACTTTGGGAGCTCATATCTCCCGACTGCGAGATCGGATCGCAACGAGGTCTGAACCAAAGTTGTAGCCCTCGTCAAGCTCTTTTCAACGGCGCATCGCACTCTCCATTCGGAGGTCAGGAAGGTATCGATTCCCGCCTTTTAGTGGTCGGGAGTCAAACTGCCAATTTGACTCCCGGCCCTTCTTTTGCCCATAACTTGGGCGACAGATGTCCAAATGGCCAGTGCGAGGCCATTTTCGATATCTACGCTTCAAGACCTTTCCAATGACACCAAGAACACCCCACTGAAAGGTGTTTTGGGTCTTGCTGTCGAGCTCTGAACATTCGGGAGTCCCGGAGGACTCCAAGTCCCCAACTTTTCCAAGTGTTGGGCTTCACCCCCACACTTGGCCAAGTTAGGGTTGCGACAGTTTTCATGTTTTGTCACAATAAAAAAAATTACACTTTTGTTTACACACATCATGTTCTTGTTTTTAGCCTATTGTGATTTTGTTTTGGTTTATATGTTCTATGTTTGGATTTAAATTTAGGTTTGTATTTTCATTGTTTGTTTTCATAATTTTCATGCATGTGACAATGGTAGCTTATAATAACTTAGGCTGATAGTTTGCATTAGCCTAGGAATAACCTAAAGCAACTTTCAATAACTTAGGAATAGCTTAGGACTAACATAGGAACCTAACTTATGGTGGCCTACACATAAATTTGGGTAGCCTAAATTAGTGTATATTAATTGAATAATAGCCTAGAATATCATACATTAATCTAGGATTAGCCTATAATAGCTTACATGAATCTAAAAATAACCTAAGACTAGCGAAAAAGCCTATTTTATGGTAGCCTACACGTAGACTTGGGTAGCTATAAATTAACTTAAAAATAACCTAGGGTATCCTAAGATACATAGGTATATAAAGTAAGGCAATAAGGCAACATAAGTAGGAAATATACGTAAGGTAAATACCTAGGTAAATTAAGAAAAGAATGTGCATAATAATATGTGATGAAAATTTCACTTATTTAAATATTAGTTCAATGGTTAATAACACTAGTAGAACCCCCCCACTTTCCAACTACAAGTTCAATTCAGCTTCAACTATAATTATAGTTGAAGATGACCTTTTGATTACAAATTAATTTTTGTAATTAGTTACCACATGAATTATTGAGTACAAATTGAGCCTGAAATTGCAATTAACGATTGTAACCATGTGTCAACTTTAATTTACCATTTTAGTCAAAAATGATCTTGACCATTATAATCGATAGTTGTTTTCAACATTAAACCCTTTAAGGATGAACTTCATTCATTAACAAAACACGAAGTCATCAAAATTTGAGTTGAAATTTCAACTATATTCCAATTAGGCAAAACAAAAAGTCTAATGAATAGTTTGTTGACATGTGGCCAAAATGTCCAACCAATAGCTTGTTGACATGTGGCCCATGTAGGCAACATATCACCTAGGTTGGGCCTATACATAGGCTAAACCCAAACCTAAGTTAAGCTTGGAATTAACCTAGGCCCAAATGTAGGCTAAATTCAAACGTAACCTAGGTCCGAGCTTAGGCTAAACCCAACTTAGAAATAAGCCAAATTTTAAGCAAGGCCCGAACCTAAGTTAAACCCAAACTTAAATTAGGCCCAAAACTAGGCTAAGCCTATATTTAGGCCACTTAGGCTAAGCTTAGACCTAGGCCAACTGCCACTTAGTTAATAAAATGATATTTCATTTTAAGTTTAACCTTTAAGGTCAAACTTTTGTGATTAGTTCATCCCAAATGGCTATTTGAGTTTCAAGTTGTATTTGTTTCTCCAACATTTTTAAATCATTTATTTATATAGTTTCAAAACTTGTCATGGAAAACAAGCAATATGGGATAAACATTTTAGTTACAACCTACACCGGTTTCCGTAATTAATGTTAATACCAAATTAATGTTAGTTCCCATTTAATGTTATTAACATTAATGGAGGAATGGGGGATCTTGGGACGAGAAGGCAGCTGCACTGCTACAGCTCGCTGTAAGGGTTGCAGACTGTAGAGTGGCGCCAGCTAGCACTGACGTATCTTATATATTAATTCACTTTGTCCATGCGTGCGAACCAAATATCATTTGGCAACCAAATACAGTTTTCTCTTATTAACATTAATTAGGTATTGATTTAAATAATGTTATTAACATTATTTAGATTACGCATGTATTAATGTTAACGCGCTATTAAGGTTATTAACATTAATAACGGAAAGCGATGTGTAAAAACATTGTTCGCAAATAATGTGAGTAACATTAATTACGGAAACCGGTGTAGTTGTAATCTAGTTGTAACCAAGTTACAACTTAACTAAGGTAGATTGGTTGGTGATTGAACACTTAAGCTTTCAAACCAAGCTAGATCCAAAGGGAGGGTTCCATTGTTTTTAGTGTCCAAACAAAACTTGAACCCTTCCTCTTGATGCATCTAACACACGAACAATCATTGAAAATGGATTGGAAATGAAAAAGTTACAGCCCCCCAAAGTAAAGGGGGTCAAAAACTCAAAAAAAAAACCACCAAATATTACAAAGGCTTGTTATCGAACACCCAAAAAATTCCTTGTATATTGTTCTGTTGCTATTAGAGCTCAAAAATAATTGTACAACTTTAGGTGGTGTTCCTATAACACTTTAAATTATTTAAAATGAACAAGAAATATGAAAGTTATGAGGTTTGAAAGTAGGATGAGAGAAGAAAAAAGGAAAAAAATGTGTTATGTAAGTTGGAAAGTTTTTTGTTTCCTTGTTATCTTTTCAGTGTTCCTTTTCCATTACACTTTGAAAATGATTTCTAGAGCTTGAGGTAGTGCTCCCATAATATTTTAAATCACTCAGAATGAAGCACATATGATGAAGATATAACTAAGTGTTTGGTCATAGGCATGCAATCGATGCTGGGCTGGTCTACCCTATTTGTAACCTAGTTGCAATATAGTCATAACCCAATTACAATTTAATCACAACTACCTACTAATAACTAACTATTGATTGGCTACCTACTTATTTAATTAGTACCTAATTACTTATGTAGCCTAACCAATTATTAATTAACCTAACTTATTATTTATAATTAACTTAACCTACTAACTAATCTAGCATATATGGCACCTTGGTTCGGCTAATGTTAAACAAGGTGGCAGTTAGGACTAGACGACCTAATACCTATTAAAACCCTAGCATAGGTAACTTAAAGACTTAATAATTAGTAGTAGCTAGAAAATACATATTTAGGTAATAGCTAGTGGGTACTTAAAGGTAGGTACTAGCTACATGCCTTGGTACTTTTATAATTAGCTAGTAACTAGATGGTAAGTATTTAGTAATTAATTAAACATTAACCTCATTGGCTACCTACCTAATTAGTACTTACGTACTAACTACCTATTAAGGACCTTGCTATTTAGTACTCTAGATATACATTAATTAAAAACTTAACTATTAATTAGGTGAGTAGCTAGCTAGGTACTATACTTTTTAATAAGTACCAAATATTTCAAAAAATATATATTTAATAATTAAATAATTAATCAATTCACAAATTAATCACTAATTTTTAAAATGTATCTAATTATTTGGAAATTAATTATAAAATAACATAATTATCTATTTATTATAAGATTTAAATAAAACCATTATTTTTACCTCTAAAAATAAACCTTTTAAAATGCTAGTGATCAACTAGTTAAATAGAAAATAATTCTTTTTAAATTAATATTTAACAAAATAAATGATAAAATAATTAATAAATCTTCAATATTAACTAATTAATATTTTATTAGTAATTAACCATGATTTTTTATTAATAGATATTAACTATCACATGGTTTAGCAAATATTTAAAAAATCAAATGATAAAAAGAATACATACTATGTATATAAACTATTTATTAATTTATTAAGTAAATTTTCAATAAATTTTCATTAATCATTAATACTAACTAGGCAATTTAAGTTGTGTAAGTTTTCATTTATTATTCATTGGCTTACTAGATATTTACTAATTAATAGTCATTAGCAATTATTGAAAAATAAAAATCAATCAGATATTTAAGAATTATTTAATGAGAAATAATCAGATAACTAATTATTTAAACAATTAGTTAGAATATTCATTTTATCTGACTAATTATTTAGAATAATTAGTTATTTCATAATAATTAAATATTAAATAATTATCTACAAAATTATTGATTTTTAATCAAAATTAAATAATTTAAAATAACTAACGATCACATATTCTTAATTAATTTATATTTATTATTCATGAATAATGATTAATTATTGTATCAATTTATGATTAATTTATGCATTTTTTGCAAGGTTGACTTGTAGTTGCATAATATAATTGAAAAATAGTCGAATCAAAGTTGCAACAAAGACATTAATCCATTGAATTACATTTCATCTAATTGGCATTTATCATCTATTTTTATGTTTTGTGACTCACTAAAGTAGTTGAACACAAGACTTATGAAGTTGACAAACTACTTCACGAGGCACAACTATAGGTTATGTCATTTTCCCAATTGATGTTTGAACTATAATTGAATTGTAGACCCTTTAATTGAGATTTATTTTCAACTATCCATTAAAAGAGCAAACAATTCAACTTATTTGGTAGCCCCAAACCATTTTTTTACTACAAAATTTGTAGTCGAAACTATAGTTGAAAATGACTTGTAGTAAAAAATGAGCTAATTAAAAAAAAGGGGTTTTCTACTAATGTGACTTGCTCTTTAAACATGGAAGTGAGGGGAGGTGAAAGGTTGAAACCTTGACATTTGTGCCGTATGTTGGTGGGCTAATTGGTTTAGGTTTTTATCGTACTTTAGGTTGTTTGGTGTAAGGTTTTAAATGTTATGCCTAACCTAGCTTAAATGTTTAAATTCCTAGCTTACCTTGCTTTTGGGTTCATAGGTGCATAGCCTCGTGAATTCAATATTATTGAATTTGATTAGCTATTAATGAATTCATTTGTCCATAATCATTAATCCTTGTTCACTAGGGGGTTGGCCATTTTCACCATAGTAAATTTGTTGAAGTTCATTCTAAATCTAATAAAACACAAATTGAACTTGGTCACATTTCCTTGTAATGTTGTCCAATTTGTAAACCCAAAAGTACCACTTGTACTCAAAATGTTATCTATTTCCAAATCCCATGGCATTTTTGTGGCTATTTTTATCTTTAAATTATGGATTCCAAACCTTAATTCTCAATGGTTGTTGAAGATGTGGGTTTAGCCTAACCCTAATTCAAGGCATTTACACCTAGCAAAAACATTCCTCACAACTAAACAACCTTGGGGTTTATTATGGACATAACAAATGTGGTCTACTAAACATCAACCTAGTTTCACCACCACAACAATCAATGGCATTGATTCGATCACCACCTCTAAATGCAACCCATAATAGTGTCAACCCTTTTACAACCTAAATCAGTTAAACCCTAATCATTATGTTTGGGTACATCAAAAATCAAAGAAGACTTACACAACGATCAAAATTGAAGGGTACCCTTGTCCCATGCTCAACCATTAATCATGCCAATTACAACCCTAAGGTTCATTGCAATAGTTAACATGCGTGGGATGATTCATAGCCTTTCACCTTGAGATTATCATTGTGAAGTATGCACATGTTTGAAAGAGATCAACCTATGAACGTGTGTTTGTTTTTTAGGTTGTTGGCCAATTGCACACCATTTGACAAACCTTTTACCTCTTGAAAATGAATGATCATAGGAAACATGCACATAACCCAACAACACAAAGTGAAAATGAATTTCATATGACATGAATTCCCACTTTTGTAATTCTAATTCAAACTTTATATTAAAAGTTTCAAAAATTGATAGCATGGTTTATCCCATTTGTTGGTGGTTTGGCACATCCACCACCTATGGGTTATAGGAATGGTTGTTTATTGGCACAAATGTCAAGTTTTTAAAAAATTGATGAAATTTTACTCCATGCACACCATCTTTAACATTTCATAGAAACACTCCAAAAACAATTTTTTCAATATGGACTAAAATCTCCCACATGTAGTGTTATTCTCTAGAAACTCAACAATGCAAAAATCACACCAAATTGACATCATATATGTAGGAGGTATGTATTTCCAAAGAAATCCCCCAATTTTTTTTCATCACATCACTTCATATCATGTTGTCATGACATGACTTGACATCGTGATGTGTCTAATGATAGGGCAAGAAATGTTCAAATTAAAAAAAAATTACAAGCCTTGTCCAGTCACTAACCTATTATTTGACAACTATTGGTTGGATGAAAAAACATGGATGAAAATTTTAACATCTAGACTGTGGATGTTAAGAGGTTCGTGTGGTTGAAAAATTTGAAAACAATTTTAAAAGTATAAAAAATAATTAAAAACACACGCAACAAGTTTATATTGGTGCCACTATGAAAAAAAGGTCTTTTACAATTGGCCTTGCGACTCAATTTTTGAGTTGCAAAAGACACTTGCAACTCACTATATTTATACATCGTGAGTGTTAACAAACAAGTTACATGAATTACAAAGTTGTAATTCATCGCATATATAGTGTAACTCATTGCAACACAATTATAATTCTATCAAAACAACTCATTTTCAACTATTATACAACTCCATTATTATTGCATACATGATGTCATGTTGACATCATTGAATGTCATCCATCTATTAAAATCTAATATGTGGATTATGAAGATTTTTGGACATAATTTTTTTTTTAATAAAGAATATTGATATTCATCGTTCATTATGATTATTAATGATGGCATGTGGCATAATAAGAAAATTTCCACCTAGCATATTAATTATATTTTGGAATAAATATACAAATATAAATATCTATTTTAATAGTTAGGGAGGTCGTACATAACCATAGGTAGGTCTTAAAACGTACATACCTACATATTTACCTAGGACCTACTTACCTACCTACCTACCTACATAGGTAGGTAGAAAAATTGAAGAATAAGTATGAATTGTTTTTCTTAAATTTATGTTTTGCCTTTAAATTAAACTTTTTTGAAGTCACTCCAAAATGACACTTGTATTTTAATGTGAAAATATGAAATAACAAGCCTTTTTTATATAGATTATAACATGGGATTCAAAGACAAAGCATATGGGTTAAACTTTTACTTGTTCCTTAGTTGCAAATCAAGTTGTAATTGAATTGCAATTGAGTTGTAATTATAACATTTAAGTGTTTAAGGTAGGTCAAATCCAAGGGGAAGGCTCCATTATTTTTGGTGTCTAAACAAAACTTGAACCCCTCCTATTGGCGCCTTTGGGGCATTAAAATTTGTCAAAAACATAACAAAATTGAGAAAGTTATGGCCCCCCAAAGTATAAGGGGTCAAAAACTCAAAAAAATAACCACCGAATGCTACGAAGGCCAATTCGCAAACGCCTAAAAAAATCCTTATATGTTGTTTTATTGCTATTAAAGTTCAAAGATGATTTATAGAACTTTAAGTGGTGCTCTTATAACATTTTAAATTGTTTCGAGTGAATAAGAAACAAGAAAGACATGAGGTTTGAAAGTAGGAGGGGTCTAAATAGAGAAAAAAAAAAAGTAACTATGTGTTTTGTAAGTTGGAAAGCTTATTTCTCTTGTTACTTTTTCATTACTCCTTTTCCTTTACATTTCAAAAATGATTTTTAAAGCTTGAGGTAGTGTTCCCATAACATTTTAAATCACTCAAAATGAAACACATATGATGAAGATATTAATAATTGATGAATATGTGTTTTTATTCAATTATAAGTAGTTGTATTATAATCATAACATAGTTGAATAATAATATTTTAATAATGCCACACTAGTGGTTAGGCTAATTGTATTAATGGGAATCATAATAAAAAACTAGTTGCAAATGTATTCCATAATGGGTGGTGGAAATGTGGACATGTGGCATGATCACATGTATGTACATTGTACCTAGTTGCAACATAATGTTGCTTTAATGGCACATTTATAATATTTTAAAATAGTTGCCACATGTAATTATAATGCAACTCCTAAAAATGTCAAACATGGTTTACTACATATGTATGTATGATGTGTATAAATTATTGTATAGAAAACTCATTTCAACTTACTTACAACTATAATACAACTAATTGATTTTTTGATGTGACAATTTATTTATTAATACATCATATTTTTTAAGGGATAGTTGCACACTATTTGTCATACCCAAGAGAGAGTTGCACAATAGTTGTATGTGAGTTGTTTTTTGAATTTGAATTGCAAAGTACTATGGTTTCGACAAACATGATTTTTTGTAATGTACCAACTTGCCTTCCCAATTTGGAAAATTACAAAAAAATTGAAAAGAAAAAAAGGGAATTCCAAATTGAACCCCCTTGCCCCTTTATTTCAAACTTGACTTCGAGCATGCAAGCCTACATTTGTGCTTGGGCTTAGGAGGCTTGAAAAAAAGGATCAAGTTCCCAATGGTGGTGGTTGGAACTCATGCTCATTCCACCCCACCCCTCCCATTCCCCGCCCCGTTGTTCATTCCTTGTTGGTGCCATAGTTACATTGTTCTTCTTGGCATGGCATGCAAAACAATGAAAAAGACAAGGAGAAAAGTAAGCTTCCTACTTTTGCCCCTTTCTTAAGAAAATTCTTCCTTGCGTTCGTTTGACAATGAAAGTTACAAGCATGTTTCTCTTTGGTAGAATATACTTGACACATATTTGAAACAAATGTTACATTGCAAAAAATAGGTTTATTCTTGTTAGCCGCTTTGGACACAAATTAAACTTTTAGTTACAAGATAATATATGCACTACAACTACACTAGTTGCAAAGACATTCCATGTTAGTTAAACTATTTTTATCCATGTTAGATGAATGAAGATGAATAAGTTTGCCATGTGCCACAATGTTTGTTTTTTCACAAAAAACATTTTGCAATTAATTATACATTTTTACATTCTAATTATAAAGTAATTGCACATGTATTTTGTTCATTATATATGACATGGAACAACATGTATATCACATTAAGTTTGTTGTACTTAGTGCAATTTGTTTGATGTAACTAGGATGTAATCATACTAACATGTACCAAAAGTAATCATAACCATTATTTAGTTTTTTGAATTTTCACTACATCAAAATGTGTCTTAGTTCACTATGGGTTTCACTAGATTTTGAGTGAATTTGGACATTTTTATCATGGTGAAATTGGTCAACCCCTTAGTGAACGGGGATTAGTTGCTACGAATAGTGAATTGGTGCATTAATACCTAGTGGAACAAGGTTATTTTCAAATGAAATACAAATTCACCCAATCATTTCATTTCATGCTAGTTAATTAACTAGGCATCATGGAAATCAATCAAATTTAAATTATTTAATATTTAATGTAATATTTAATATTATTGATAATATTATTATTTTAAACCTATGAATTATTGACATGTGTCATTACCGATGTTAGGTTAAAAACCTAGCCCAAGTACACATGCCATGTAATCAACCTAAGTAAGCACCTACTCTAGAGAACTACATAGGAAAATATTTAATCAATTACCAATGTTGACCATAAACACACCATTTGTAATGTTTGATTTCTTGACCTCTCATATGAAGTAAACATCCTTACCGTCAAACCATCACAATTATTGTGATAATGTGTTGCATTGAATTCTATTTATCAAATATTTCATTTTAAACATTATAAAACCATAAACTTTGAAAATTCATATCTTATTGAGATTTTATTCAAATAAAATTATTAAAGTTTAATTTAACTTTTTTTTCAATAATGTATGTAATGTACATTTATTTCCTTTTGAAAGTGTAAAATCATTTAAACATTTTTATAAAAAATCACTATTCAATAACATTTCAATGAACATTCTTCTGAAATTTATTTTTTATAATAAATGAGTAAGATTTTTGCTAATATAATAATATTACTTATGTTAAATTATTTTCAACTATTCTAGGGCTACTTTTCATTGTTATAAGTTATTTCACCTTACATTATTTATGGTTATTCTTAGTTATTATTATTATTTTTGGTTATTTCACCTTATGTTATTATTAATTATTCTAAGTTATATATTACCATAGGCTATTTATGGTTATTTTATTAGTGGCTATTGGTTTGTGGTTATTGTTGATTATTTTATTGGTGCCTATTGGTTGATCTTCTATTGGTGGATATTACATTAATGATTCTTAATGGTTATTTTATTAATGACTATTGATGATTATTTTATCGGTGGATATTAATGGTTATTAGTGGTCATTATTAGTAATTATTTCATTAATGGTTGTTAGTGGCTATTGGTGGCTATTTTAAGTTAAATTATCATGGGTTATTAATGGATATTGGTGGTTATTTTATTGGTTCCAATTGATGGATATTCTATTGGTGGTTAGTTTACTTTAGGTCATTATATTATATTTTAAATTATTTTAAATTGTTATACCTAAAATAAAATAACTTATAATAACATAAAGTAAAATGACGTTGAATAACTTAAAGTATAACTTGAAATAACATATACTAACTTAAAATAAAATAACCTAAAGTTAGTTGAAGAACTTATTTTTAAATAATTTAAAATAAAAAACTTATAATAAATTAGTTAGGATACTTTAAGATAGAATAATGTATAATAGTTTAGGGTATAATAAATTATAATAACTTATAATAACTAAGGCATCCTAAAATAATATAGGGTACATCATAAAATAACATAGGGTATTTAAAACAACAAGATAAAAATAAAATTATTTACCATCATAAATTATAATAGTGAATTATGTCAACTAGTATTAAAACACGATGTTTACATAGTGATATTATAGTGAAATAATTTTAATCAAGGTGAAATCACTAAAGTGTAATGAAATTATTTCATTTTTAAGGTCCCATAATGATTGAGGTTAATGAACTACACCCCACTTTTGTATTAATGTTTGGATTGTAAAAATAAGATTAAATATATAAAATCTAATGAGTGAAAAGTACGTGTAAAATCTTTAAACCTCTTGTAACCATTGTTTAAAAGCTGCATAAAAGTAGTTTAAAGTAGTTTTGACATTAAAAGCACAATTTGAAATTATTTTTTGATGACATATTTTTGGATTTTAAACTATATACACCTTAACATAATAGTATATAAAAAATTAATTTTGTGTATTTTTTGAAAGGCATATTAAATTTTAAAAAAAAGATTCTAAGAATAAAATAATGGTTTAAGGGGGCACATGTGGTTCCTAATAAAGTGGTTGGACCTTTATGCCATATTTTTACATTGGGTGAATGCATGATTGAATGTTTCAATATTAGTAGAAATTACACTCCATACAAGATTTTTTTAAATGATTCAAATGGACATGATTTTTACTTTTTAAAGTATTATTATTATAATATTTGAATAATACATGTTCAATCACCTACAAACCTTCCCAAATCTATGCAAGAACTTGTATTTAATGGAGTTGATGCCTTTTTTTAATTTGGAAGTTCTAAAAGGAAAACCCACAAAGTTCTTAAAAATAATGCCCGATTTAAAACTTTCAAAAAATATGTTTTTGGAACAATTTGTTTGAAAAGTAAACAAAAATTGCAATTCATATGGACTTATGAAAATATCTTCAAATTTTAACCATTCAAAAATCCCTAACTATCAAATGGTTAAGGTTTTCAAATAAAAAATTCTTCATATGAATTTATTATCTTAAATCACATCATATATTGAGTCCCAATAACAAATTTAAAGTGTGAATCAATATAAAATTTTCCATTTTGTGATGGTCCAGTCAAACAACTAGTCCATATTTTTCAACTTAAAAACTCCATTACACATTAACAAATGGGTTTTTTATCAATAAATAACCACACAATTCTTTTCACAATGAAATTGTTAGTTTATATTCAAGTCCTAATCACCATGTGCATTTGAATAAGTGACATTGTAGGAAAAACCACCATCGAATTCGATTTGTGTTTAAAATATAAGTCTTGGAGTACATTAACATGATTGATGCAATCAACCACATGGATTTTCTTGGTGAAAGACCCACTTGAATTAGAAATTTGAATTCATTTAGAGTTACATTAAGGGAAATTATCCCAACAACTATATTTCATGACCATCAAAATATGTTATTCAGAAAGTTTGACCATGTGTTGCAATTTCAATTTACAATAATCACTAGTTTCATAGGCCTTAAAGTTCTTGTTCATTGCATTGCTAACTAGGTTGTGTTAATGAATTTAGTTGTGAAGATTGGAGTGATTGATTCCAAAATGGATTTGAGTTGAGGCTTCATGTATTTAAACTCCACCACAACCAAAGGAACCAAGAAACTATTCATGTTGACACCACACAAAACACCAAATGGGGTTAAAATTCTACCAAGAATGGATACCCAAGTTCAACCTAGAGCTCCTTCGTGTATTGAAGATCTTAGTGTGGTGCTTTCATAAGATGCTTCCACTTGAATACCTATTGATGGGAAGGACAATCATAGTTCACATGGGTAAGATACTTGGGGAAGATCCGAACAACCTTTGTTTTTGTGTCAATATGGATCCAAAACATGGTTGGGTGGCATCAACTGGCATTCTTAGAACATGTTGGAAAGAAGTGGAAATTGACATGGAATTTGAGAAATGTTCGATGCATTACTACTTCTATAGGAATTTACAACATTTGTTAAAGGATTGTCAAGCTTGCTAGTCCCACAAAAGCTCTTCCAAACACCTAGGTGGATGTAGGAATTGAAGACAATTTGATTTAAGAAGGAGAAAACAAAGTTGGGAGGAGTCACAAACCAAGGCAAAGATTGATAGTGAAAGGGGTCTTGAAGTAGCCCAAACTTCAAAAAACCAAAAAATTGGGTCAAAGATCGGTGAAGAAAACTTCCATGAGGTGGGGAGGATGTTGCAAGCTAAGGAGCGTACCCCAACTCCTTTTTCCATTTTTTTCACTTTTGGACTCGCATTTGAGTTTTTCAAAGAGTTTGGGGGTGCATCAATAAGCATGTTGGGCATTGTTCACTTCCAAATGAATACCTTTGTTTGACACTACATTACACTACTAATAAGATATTCTTTTATAGGGCTTTCTAGTATTGTGTAGAAAATGTCATCTTCATTTTGAACCTCTTACTCCTAGGCCAACTACTCATCACCATTTTTTGGCCTACTCAAGGTTTCCCATATGAAATTGTTAATACATTTGTAAGAACTTGTCTTAGGCACATTAACCCTTCAATAATCAACTATTACCTTTTAAAACCTTAGATCATCACATTAAGTTACGAAAGCCAACATGATTGAACAAAAAATCCAGAAACTCTAGAACACTTAAATGCATATTGAAAAACAATTTGGTTTGTGGGTGTACATTTACCTCATGAAATGCAAATTAAGAAAAATATCAACTATAAAATTGTTGTGTTGAAGCCCATCAATTCCATTTCCACACCTTGTTGAACTTCAATTTGAACTATCACTAGATCAACAATGAATCATAAAAACCTAACATTGAAATTATATGGATGGAAGGTAGGTGAATTGATAAACCTTAAATCATGAGTAGTCTATATTTAAAGCAATTGGCCCTTGTCTAGCCTTTGAAAATTTTATAACTTGACCTAATTATGAAGTTGGAACTAAAAGTAGTTTTGGGGTACATCAATTTAACAATCAAGTTTGAATTAACTTTAATTGCCATCATGAGATCCTCTTGTGATTGTCAAAATTATCCCAAGATTATTTCAACATTTGACCATAATATTATGAAATTAGAACTAGGAAACAATTTAGGGTACAACAATCAACAAGTCAGTTTGAATGAACAATTAAGCTTATCCATAAAACAAAAAATGATTTCAATTAACTTCAACCATTGTGAGATGGAATCTTATGAAATGGAATCTTGTGAGTGAAAAATTGTAGCCCTAGAAAATATCAACATTTGACCTTATTATAGAGCTGCAACTACAAAACAATTTAAAGATATAACAATCAATAATCCAACTTACAATAGTTAGCAAAAAAATGATTGTAATTAATTGAACAATCACCATGAAATCCTATTGTGATTGTTAGACATTAGCCTTTAAAAATTTCAACACTTGACCTAATTATGAAGTTGGAAATAGGCTACAATTTTTAGGCACAATGGTCACTAGTCCAATTTGAAATAAAACAATCCAACTTGTACAAAAACTAACTTCAATCACTATGAAATTCGCTTATGAGTGTTAACCATGAAAATTTCACTCAAGTTGACTAAAATATTATGAAGCTAGAATTTAGAAATGATTTCAAGGTACAACAATCAACAATTTCATTTAAATTGATAATTCAACTTGTACATGAAACAAAAAAGACCTCAATTGACTTCAATCACCATGAGATCCTCTTGTGACTATTAGACATTACTCACCTTTAAACATTGTTAAGTTGCCTTTCACCAAAAGTCATGGCCAACAAATGTTGTAAAATATGGTTGGTGGTTCAAGTTGTTAACATTATAATTTGAATGCACATTGAAACCTAGGTTTTCTCAATTTCATTGGATGAACTCAAGGGGATTTGTTTTGTAGCTTTGTTAAAATGAAAATTTCTTGTTTTTGCACATCATAATACATAACAGATTAACTTCTACATCATTAATTTGATAGCAAAATTGAACAAATCTTTTTTAGTTGAACAACAATTGACACAAGTTGTAAAAAAATTGGTAGTCGATCCGAAGGAAATGACAAACTACAATTTTTAAGTTCCAAAAGTTGAAGTTTTATAGTTTTTCCTAAAACCTATTGCAAGTTCAAATCTTGATAAAACCTCATGAACAATAACTATAGAAATAGGTGATTTTTTTTTTGTTAACCCACTTTGAGGTGTGTAAACTATGAACTTGTTGGAGGTGAATTAAGCTTGTCAACATTGCAATCCAAGCACCTAGATGTAATGCAAGGTGAAGAATTTTAGAGTTTTTAAAGGAACAAACTAGGTCATGGTAGCAATAGACCACTTGAGGAAAAACAAATAAAAATCTCAGAGGGTCATAATTTAAAAAAGGAAAATACAAATAAAAATTTCAAAGCGTCACAACTTCAACCTAACCTTGTTGAATAGTTGAAATCAATGAAAATTAACTTTAAACTTGTGAAACTTCCACCTTCGATGGAAGTGTTGCTCCTTTTTGTCCAAAGAAAAAATTGCTAACACAAAAAATTACAACTTGAATCATAAAGAAGTTTGAGAGTTGAAGTAACACGAATAATGTGAAGAGAAATGTAACACATATAAGTTAAATGGTGACAAAAAAAGTTGTTAACAAGCTTGGAGTGCATCTCAAAACACAAAGATGAAATAAATTTACGTAGGAGTAGAGACACTTAGAGCATGATCGAGAAACTTAAATGACAACAACATCCATCCATGATCAGCATGTGACAAAAAAACCCTAAGTACTAATGTAAGGTATAATAGGCATGTGAAAGAGAAATATTTTGAAAAATTGAACTATTTTCATCAAGTTTCAGTTTTCACCCTTAATCAATAGCTATAAGCCACATATTTCATGTTAACACGCTCCCAAGCTCCTTAATGGACTCAAATGTGAGTCTAAATTAAAAATAACAAAAGAATAAGGAGTTGGGGCACACTTTTTGGTTCAAAGCACTTTGGGGGTAAAGGGGCGTGTTGGAGTTTCGGGAGGGGACTAGGAAGAGTGACAAGCATCAACTATTCACACTGACCTGCACAAAACCAAACACAATGTTAGTGCATAGTTGAAGCACTTTTGGTGTTAGGACAAGCCACATGCAAACTCAGACTCATAAGACTTACCATGGCCCAGACTTGGGGGAAGCCACCACTGTCCCCCTTATAGTATATTCCGTGCCTCTCCATGAGGCCCACATCCAAATGACATTTTGTCGCAGGACTCTTAAATGGGAGTCTCGAAATTCCCAAAATTAGGGTTTTCGCGACTTTGGGGTCCCATAATTTTGTGTGCATACCTTTGATTGAGATGAAGTTTGAAGCAAAGTTATAGCCCTTGTCAAGAGCTTTTTCCAACAATATGTCGCACGCCACCTGCACACAATGAAATTAGGCCGATTCCCAACTTTTAATGGTCGGTAGTCAAACTACGAATTTGACTCCCGACCTTTCTTTTGGCCATAACTTGTGTTTCAGATGTCCAAATGGGTCATGTAAACTCATTTTAGACATTTACTTTTGAATAGCTTTCCAATGGTATAAAAAACTCTTCAATGCATTGGGTTTTGACCTCTGTAATTAATCTCTAAACATTTGGGAGTCCACTAGGACTCTAACTCCCAAGGTGGAAGCTCCCTTGGAGTGTGAGGGTTCATTCCCTCACACATTCTTTCACTACTGGGCTTCCTCTCTTGGCCCACAACCTTGCAAGCCCTTGCTTTGGTCATGAGCCTAAGGCTAGGGTTGTGACACTTGCACCCAACCCCCATTCTTGCAAATGACAAAAAAAAAGGGCACCCATGGTTCCTTTTAATGTGATTTCACCCCCACCTAGGTATTATATATTTTACACACATGTACAAATTATATATATGAATATACATACTTCACATAATATATGTTGGTAAGGGGGATTGAACTTTGGTCTCCTTGCCCTCACACGAATGTCTTGGCCATTAAACATGCACAACACTTTGTAAAATAATATGATACCAAATGTTTTAACATGTTTTTTTGAACTTCAATGATTTTTTTTGTGAATGCGTATAACAACATTTGAAACAATTTTTTTCATAAGTAAATAAATAGGTACCTAACTAAGTAAATAGGTAGATAAATCAAACAATCGATCAATATGTAAATAAATACATAGGTAGGTAGATAATAATAAGGTAAATAAATATGTAACTAGGTAGGTAGATAGGTAGATGTTTAGGAAGGTATATAGTGGGTAGGTAGATAGATTGATAAATAAATAGGTAGATGGTAGGTAAATAGGTAGATAAGTAGGACATATTTAAGTAAGTAGGTAGGTAGGATGTATGTAGTTATATGTTAGGTAAGTAGGTAGTTTAGTAAACATAATAAGTAAACTAGCTAACCAAATTAGTATGGCCAATTTGACAAGCCATGGTTACCTTGATGGAACCATGTGTTTTTCATGCCCCATATCTTTAGTCATAAGAGGTGGATCTTGGATATGAATAGGGTGTGGTCTCCTTAGGATATAAAGTTTGGACTAAATCATGAATGTGTGGAGACTCCTAGGATACACAGTTCAATACAAGCCTCCTTTACTGTATAATTTTATCTTGAAGGTCAACTTATGGTGGGGCTCCACATTAAGAGGTTTAGACTATGGAACCTTTATTACGAATGTTCAAGAATTGCAAAAGTCTAGTTTGTGTTGGGTTTGTGACATATGGAACTCGACCCATGGTAGATTCTACAATGGAGAGGAAACTAGAGATGCATACCAATTTGAGGAGGATGAGCAAAACATATGGGAGTGGATGTTGGATTCCAACAACCTTATAATTTGGGCTGAAGAACTTAAGAGCCCTTCCAAGGGGTTAGACTATGGAGAGTTAATTAACGACTTTGAAAACCTATTAGAGGACCCAATTGGAGTCTTTTGCACGTCTAAAGAACTCATGCCTATTGTTGATGGGCCTTATTAGAGACATTGAATATACCAAGTGGTATAATGGTATTCAGCTCCACAGCATCATGTCAGCGAGCATTCTAGGATGCTTCAGCTCAAGCCTAGATGCATGGAACCTTAAGGTATAATGAAGAGAGTTAGGGTCTGCATTAGGCTTGGTTCAAGGGGTAGGTAAACATTCCATTTATATTATGGAAGCTTTGAGAACTTGACCTTTGACCCAAGCTTGTGGAATTCGGGAGGCCAGGAAGGGCTGATGAGCTACAATGTGAAACATACTTGGTGGAAACATACTCAACCCCAAGGGGAGCTCTCATAAGGAATGTCCAAGAGAAATGGATGTTGGGCATCCCACCAGACTTCCAGCTAAAATGGAGAGATGTCTGGGCATGTTGTAGGTGAAGAAAGGAAGGATGTCCACTTCATTTGGTCTCTTTGGTACCAAGCTAGCACTCATTGTCAACACTTGGAGGGCAAAACTAATCAAAGCATAATAGTGGACTCCCCTGGCTTGTGAAGCTGCAACTCCCCCAGACTGTTCCTCACACATTTTGGCTTTGCTCAAAGACCCAAGAAAGCATGGGAGCGAGCTTTTACTTTCCTGCACAATCTAAAGGGGACCCTTGAATTCTAGTAGGGCTAGGAAATCCATTAGTCTGGAACATTATCTCTTTAACAAAAGACTGCCTAGTAGATTAAAGAGGTTCAGCTTGCTCTGGTCATTACTAGGAGGCATTATTCTCTAGTCAATTTGGCTAGAACCAAAAAACCCTTGCCCCCTTGTGACCCACTTTGGGTTTTGCTCTTTTGGCTCATACTTGGGTCCTCTTTCTCTTTGTTCTTCCTTTCCCCCTTTGCTGGGTGCTTTGTTTGATGGTGCTTGCCAGGGTTTCATCAAATGACCTCATTTTCAATAATGCCATATGGCGTGGCGTTAAATTTAGGAAAAGTGACATAGGATAGTTTCCTTGACTATGGTAGGCTAGAATGGTTAAACTTACATTGCAGGTGGTTAAAAAGAATCCAGGTAAGGAGGGCAACCTGCTTGAGGCTTTTGATAAGGTGTGGTGGCCACACCATGCCATTTGTGCTAGGGATGGCAAATAAAATTAGGTGGTGCTAGCAACCAGCGGTCTGTGGTAGTTTAGTATGGTTGGGGTGAGTCCCTTCCATGCTTGGGTTGGGTGTTCCCCTGGCCTTGTTGTGTACTGGTGACCTTCTGCAATGGATCCTTCTATACTGTTGACCACATACTTGTACTTTGTATACAAATCTGGCCCTTTTTATGAATGTATCTTGAAATATGACAATTAAACCCCAAAAATCACTTGTTCTTCGAAAAAATGGATTTAATTTGTCAGGTTTTGATTTCAAAAAATAAAATTCCAGATTTCTACAAGAGGTTGCAGCAGCTAGCCAAACTACAAAAAGGATTCTTAATTTCTTACAATAACTGTGATATGTAGTCTAAAGCCAAAATTGGCTAAATCTTATTTGTCGACGATTGCCAGTTTAGCCACATCACAAAATTGAAAAAAAAAGAAAAGACGAAAAAAAACACTTATGCTGAGTTGGTCACCCTGGCGGGCATAACTTTCTCAAAAGTTTGACCCTTTGAGGACTCATATGGTTGCCAACAATTCATCAAGTGAGGTTGCAAATGATACTGTAATGGGTGCCCAACAAGGAGATCACGGGTGCAAGCTCCTTGGGTTTAGCCAATATACCCATGGCATAACCAAGGGACATCCGCAAAGTTCTCATGGGAATTTAAAACATTCTACCTAGCTAAGAGGTTCATGGCCATACCAACTTCTGCAAGTGTCCCCAAAAATAAAATGGTGGCAAATTGACACAATACTAAGGCAATTCTCTGATTATAAATTGACTCTGTTGCTTGCTGTCAGAACAAAGACGCTGCAAGACTTGGCAATGTTGTGGAGGATGTGGATGGTGCTCTTTTCATTGATTAGGCTTCTGCATTCACCCTTTTTCCCCTAACATTAGCTTTCCATTACATTTGTTTCATCTAGCTCCGCTCAGAGTTGTCTCACAATTTTGACATCAAAATTGATCAAATGCAGAGGTGTGAGAGAAATATGAATCAACCTATGAGTCATTGAAAGATGACACTTGTCATTCTCTTTTACGAGATCATACATATGTTCTTGTAAATTTATTACAAAGTTCCCTGCATATGAAATGTTCCGGATGTTCTTAACATTAATCGCTTGTAGATTTTCAGCCCAATTGCACCTCTCCAATGGAAAGTGCGTCTCCATGCAACAAGAAATTGCACATTCCTAAGGGCTGCTGTGATCACAACATACTTTATGCAACTAGTGTAAGGAAAAAGACACACTCAGTTACCATGTAAAGGTCAATTTAAAAAAATGCTACTACCAATAATTTTTTTCCAGCAAAATGCCAAAAGAAAGAAGGACATCTATCTTCTCATAGACTGAAATACACTAACTTGACATACAGCAATCAATTATTAAGTGTGAGATTCTGGCTTCATGCTGGCGTGACCATGTAGAGTGTATGACAAGTAAGTTGGTTGCGGTAGAAAAGTGAGAAAGGAAAAGAGGCAAGTTTATGTTATGTGCTGCCTACCTGAATCTGACCTTGCCTTTCTAAAGGCAATCTGACACTATGACACTCATGAGAATGAAACCACAGGATGAATGTAACGAATGATGACTTTTGCTTTGTCTTTAGTAGGTCATGTTGATCACAGGGTGGACCATCACCCAACAACCCTAGTGGTGTTGTAACTTGTAACTTCCTAATGGGTTACTGTAGCCTAGGGTCAGCTTCCACATTGACAAAACAATTAAGAATTTTTTTTTCAAGAAAATAGTTCATTTTTATATTTTTCAAATTATTAATATTTCATGATTTACAATATATGATATTGTCGTACATGTAGTGAACTTATTCAGACTATGGCTTACAATAATTATGAAGGTTTTCCACACCTCGACTTCATATTTTCACAAAGATTAATTTCAAACCTTCAAGGATTATTTCATGATGAAATTGACTCTAGGATATGTGACCCAGCATCCAACAGTATGTGATCAACTGGAAACCTCTTATAATTGGGGACAAACCACATTTGAGTTAACTTATCCTATTAACCCTCCGAAGCCATCCTCACACTACCTAGGTAACTACATAGGTAATCACCTACGTATCATAGGTAACTTGGTATGTAATGGAAGTGGTTGTTATGTATGTAGGTTAAGGCTCTTGGTTGCTACTAAGCAGGTAGTTAAACGGGGATGGTTAGTATATAACTATCCACCATGGCTAGTTATGGCACATGAATATGACAAAGACGCACTTCTTGTGCGCATACCATCCATCCATCCTACATGGTGTACTAGTGGGTGATGGATCATGTTGGGAAGTTCATAAAATGCACCGATTATTATGTGACTCAGTTCTGCCTCATGCCCGGGGGTGGGCCCTTTATTCTGGTAATGTTGCGGCCTCCCCCCTAGGCGTCACCTACCAAAAATCAAATTTTATTTAAATTACCTAAACATTTTAGACTGTTCGATGGTCTCTCATGATTTTATTTGAACCTGTCATGGCATAAATATTATGCCATGAGCAGGCTTGTTTTCTTGGAGTGCTCCCAACTTTAACCTATTCCATGTCATATAAGAATTGAGAAAAAGAAGTTCAACATTATCATGATTGTTCACATTTCATGAATGAATGTCACACATAAAGAACTCAAGCAATTGGAAGGAACTAAATCCAAACAATGAATCAATCAACACTAAACCTTCCTCCCCATTTCCCTACTCTTATCATGTGTCCTCAAACATAGGACAAACACTTATGAACCCATGTACTAGGTAGTAGATGAGTTTGAGATTTCCAGCAGAAATACAAAAAGGTGTATCATATGCTCTTAGTGGTTCCACAAAAGCCAACACATAAAAAAAGAGGGTTGCAAAAATGTGGCAAAAAGCTACTCAAAATTCAAAAACAATAATTTTAATGTAGTCCTAGTAGTGTTGTAATGAGTGGGCAATTTATAAGATTAAAAAATTTGAAATAATTCCACTTTAATTATACCCACTTCTAGAATTGTTCCCCCAAGTGGACCAAATTGCAATAATGGAAAAGAAAAAAGGAGCTCATCAAAAGATTGTGCCTGAGGCGGCAACACCCTCATCCTAAGTAACCTAGGTATAAGGTATCACATATCTTGCAAGTGGTTGTGGGTTCAATTGACCAGTTGTTGTTAAATAAAGGGCCTTTCCTTTGTGGGTAGTCTGAATAGCACCCCTTGTCACTACTTTTATTCACACATTAGATTTCCTTGCTATCCATGTGATAATAAAGGTTGCATAATAATTTGTTGCAATGAAAAAGAGTATCACTAGGCTATGTCTAAGTGTATGAAGAGATAAAGTGAAATAGTGAACACCCAGTACATACTTGAGACCAATATGTACATATAGGCCAATGAACCAGCTTTGAAGCTCTTCCTAGATTCTCAGGCCCAGTCTTAAGAATCCAGGAAAGAGCCTAAAGCTGTTCCTGAATCCTTATCCTCGGCCAAGAAAATTTTAAATTTGAGAGACCTTACAAAAGTGGAAGATCCCAAAAAGGGATGTTCCACTTTTGTAAAGTTTTTTTGGGGGGGGGGGATCTTTTACTTTTGTAAGGTCCCTTAAATTAAAACCCTAATTGGCAGGTAGGCCCAATATGGGCTGCTGCCTATCAATGAGTAGGCTTACTCACTATGCCTTAGATTACAAGAAAAAAAACACATGTGGCATGTGGACCCACACATCAAAAGTTTCGTAAAATTAATGAAAACACAGCACCAGAATCTTGAGTTTGGTCATAAACTGGGTGAGATTCAAAACAAACCTGAAAAAAGTACCTTAGAATTTCAAAGGCGGGGGAAGAAACTCAAAAAGGCATCAATTTTTTTTCGGTAAACCAAGTTTCATCCTGTCTTTCCTTTTTCTTGAGCGCATCTACTGCTGCTACATATATTTTCACTGCTCCTACCTGTACAGTTACTATAACTACTCTCGAATGTTCTGCATTAAATGCTGAGTTTCAGCATTTCATACCCAGGTTTGATAAAATTTCCTTCCTTTGCGGCTACCACTGAAAGAGGGGTTTTGGGGGTGAAAGGAGACCCAAAGACAAGATGACTTCACATAAAAGTATAATGTCAATTGAGGTTGAAGCAAAATTCTGCCACTCGGTATTTGCAAATACAGAAACCGAATTTGAAAAGTTCTTTACGTGTAGGAGAAGGGCTTCAAATAGGTCACTTCCTGCTTTGGAGATATCAATAAGGCCATGGAGAGCAATAAGGGACTTATTTGGGGTTCTCTTAAATAAGGAAACGTACGCCTTCTTTTGTTTGGGGCTTGCCCTTTTCTTTATTCTAAAACAGTCGGTTTACCAAAGCCAGACTGTCCAGGGATCTTACAAAATTGTAAAAGACCAATATTGAATTTCAAGAGAGGAGTATTCTCATAATACAAAGAGAAAAAAAACCATTGATATTCTTTCTCACAAGGGAAGGAAGAAGAAAGTGAGTGGCAGGGTCCAACAGGGTCCCGGTAGACATACTCATCCTAGTGCATAGATTCACCGCAGAACACAAGTGACAGGCCCTTTTTTGCTTGTCATCTTCATTTCCAAGTGCTTTGGTAAGTTCCTCTCACATCGACTCATTTAGCTTCTACCTATCTGTGCACCTCATGGCACACTTGGTTAGTCCCAAAGTCTTGATTGCTTAAGAAGGACTTAGACTCAATAGATTTCACTATTGAGATTAAGTCCTAGTCTAAACTGGAACTAGTCATGGGCCTGATTCCCAGAGTCAGCTCAATTGGCCTTAAAGCCGAGCTAACATCAAGTTGACTCAAAGGCCTCACAGACCCAACTTCAAGAGTTGGTCCAATGAGGACTTCAACCATAACAACCCGAATTGCCCTGGGGCCAACCCGCCTTTGGTGGCATCAAAGCTTTAGAGGGACAACTTTTAATCGTCCCAAATGTTTAACCCCCTTGAGTTGGCCCAGGACAACACTTAATTGTTTGTTTAGGGATTTAAGAGGACAGTGCTTTGCACTAAATCTCAAGGACAACGCCCAATCGTCCTCTTCACTGATGAGTGCTCGAACTCTTGCCTTAACCTATGTGAACCCCTAAGTCCAGATGTCTCCTGACTCTTAGAGGAGTCGAACCTCACAGAACCATTTCTAACCTAACTCTCATATCACATTAATGCCCCCACTAAGGTGGTCCCAATATAAAGCCTGATCTCACTTAAGACACTTCTTAAGTGGAAGGGCATGTCAACAAGCCTCCTCAAGCACCTTCACCTTACATCCCTGCCCCAAACCTCAGTAGTTTCTTCATGTCAGGTTTTAAGTTCTCTAGATTTCAAGTTTTCTTAAAACTACCATTGAAACATACCCTGAGAATCGACCTATTTTCAAAATTGAATTAGAACTTCAAAGGATGTGCTGCCCCCATTTGAAAAAAGTTTCAGGTTCCCCGGGTACATAAGGACAATTCTATTGAAAACAATAAATTAACTTGACCTTACATTTTAGACTGTGTGAGTGTAGAACAGTGGCATAAAAGCTACAACTATTCTCATTCTTCTTCCTGGAATTCGATGAAGAGCTTTCCTTTGCGGAAGAAAGTTGTAACTTGTTTCTGGCGGATGGACTGGGCTTGAAAGAGACAAATTGTCAAAAAGGTTACAGAATGGTGACAAGATGTAGTCCATCATTCAACTAATCAATGTCTGGCTTGAATTTGCACGAATCTTAGGTAGTTATCTCTAACCTCTAAACACCCAATAAGAAAGAGATTCATTTCTTTAGGGATTTTTAATCAATGCCAAAAACAGTAATGTTTTTCAGTTTTGCTGAGGCCATGTGGAGAGGGTGGTCATAGGCTCCAAATGACATTGCTGATGAGGTCAATATCAATGACCTCTGTATGTGGGGTACAATAATGAAAACAAAACATGGAATGACTTTTGTGATATGATATGAATTGAAAGGAAAGGTTTGCCTGAACCCAAATAGGGAGTCAATCATGTAAAGGACAAGTATAAGCGAAACTTGTGATATTGCAAGGGGAGACATGTACATGTAGGCCTCACCCGCTGAGGCTAATCCACTTGCAATTCATTGATTTCTTTGTGTGAGGCATCAATGAGTAAAATTAACAATTTTTTACAATCCAATCAACTACAATATGTAAAAGCCTCCAATAGGTGCCAAGTATTTGGGGCTTGACCTCCAAGGACAAAATATAAAAAAGGGAGCAAAAGCATCTTCATTTCATTTTGATGCTATTATTTGAAATTCTCCAGGATTTTGGGGTTAGCGTGTTTAGTGCCAATACTCAAGGTGGGCAGCATCATGAATGTGTAACAAAATATTATTAAGATCTTGGTATCATTTTTGTCTCTCCAGTGGGGGTCAGTACCTCAGTAGTACCTATCTCACAAAAGAATCCTTCTATATTCTTGCCTTCCTACTTGAACTTATCATAAAAATCTAGCGATTTGGAAAAACAATTCTTCAAAATCTGGTGAATTTGGGTCATTTTTATTTCATGAAAAATCCTTTGTATAAGTTGAAATCATATTTTTTCAGATCGAAATTTGGCGAAATTTCGTCACTGAAAGAAACGCCGGGTTAGATAGATTGTAAGAGATAATTAGTTTGCCATAGAAATTATATACCACAGCCTAGGGTCAATTTCCACATGGAAAAAACGAATAATTAAACTTTTTTTCCCAAAAATTAATTCATTTCGATGAATTTTAGAATTATTAATTTTCCATGATCATCTGTGATATTGTTATATGAGGAGTGAAATTGTTCAGATTGTAGTATGCAATTAATTGCGATGGTTTTCAACACCTAATCTCCATACTTTCACGAAAATTTCATTTAATTATTTTAAAGATCATTTAATGACAAAACTGACCCTAGGATAAAGTTATAATTGGCAGATAGGCAAAAAAACACATTATGCCATAGTTTTTTTAATATAAAGCTCCAAAAGGCTGAAAATGCAAAATCCCATGAGTGCTTCATTGTTTCATCCAAGTTACTTTTCATATGTAGTGATTATTTGTGAATTATTTAATGGTCTCAACACTTGGAATATTGCCTTTTCAAATCTTTATTTTGTGAACATAAGAGTTTGTAACATTCAATTATTGTAATGAGTATAACACTTAGTTTGCTCCTTGAAAATCCTATCATGGCATCAGAGCTAGTTTACTCATGTGTCAACAAAATTACAAAGAGAAGGAACATGTAGAAAAAGAAAATCTCTTTGCAAAATTTCAGCATGGTGTTCTTTTTCTTGAGTTCATGTATTATTTTATGTTAATAATAATATATGATCAATATGCTGTAATAGAAAAAAGGGAGAGCAATGTTGAAAGAATCAACTTACGGTTATATTGTATATATTGTTGATAAATTTTTGATGACATATTAAAAGCTAAAGGGAAGACAATTTTTTGCTCAATTAAGAGTAACAATGTCAATAACAAAAAATAATCAAAGGTGATTATAAAATTGAAAAGTTGAATGGGTCTAATTACTCAATTTGAAATGATTTTAATAAGGAATGATTTAGTACCTTTAACTGACGGTATGAAACTCAATATAAGTATGTATTGCAAATCTTGTTGCACAAAAGGCATGGAAGCTAAAAAAAAACAATAAGGCCAAGTCCAATATTGTTCTTAATTTAGAGGATGCCCAAGTAAAGGCAATCAAACCACATACAACTACAAAGGCAATGTGGGATGCTCTTAAATTCATGCATGAACATTTGAATAGAGCATGAATTGTTGTCTTAAAGAAAAAAAAATCCAAATGGAAATGAAAGATGATGAAAAAGTCATATCTTTCTTGGAATCTTTCTTAAGTCTAGGAAATCAATTAATAGGAGTTGAAGAAACATTCTCCAATGAAAAACTTATCTTTCAATTATTATGTGCCTCATCAAAGTCTTTTAGAGGTTTTGTAAGTTTAATGGGTAATCAACCCAATTTGGCTTTTGATCAATTATGTCATGCATTAAGAAAGGAAGAAGTTTTCCTAGGGGTAACTTTTCAAATTCAATTATGGTGTTTTATGAGAACTATAAAAAGAAATTACAAAAAAATCATACAAAACACAATTGAGGAAGGTAATCAAAGTGACAATTACCTAATTTGAACTTTCAAAACCAAAATAATCAAATAAGGAAAAAAGGGACCATGTATTTATTGTCAAAAACCAAACCACCATGCAAAGGAATGTTTATTTTATATTGTGGATCACACAAAAGGTATTTTTAAGACCCAAGCAAATAATGTCATAAATGACATCTCAAATTGTGTCACAAATAACTTTTCAAATAGTGTTGTAAATAATACCTTGCCATTGTTTACAATATGTTTATCAAGTATTAAATTTTCACTCGAAATGTGGGATTTGGACTTTAAAGAGACAAAGCACATGATATCAAAACAAGAATGGTTCACATCTTATAATGAATTTTCTAGTCCAATGATGTTGTAGGGTATGACAGCACCCAAGAAACAATTGACATTGGAAAAGTTTTTAGTCAAATTAACTTTTGAATTTAGGATGAAAATTATTACATGTGATGGGATTGTCAAATAATGTTGGTGGGAAAATCAACCCAAAATGATTTAAAATTTGGATTCACTCAAGACAAATGTGTCATCACTTCACAACAAACTAGGCTAGATGCACATACAAATTGAATGTATGGAGGAAGGATCTCTTGTACCCCATTGGTAAAAGAATCACAAGTGAAGACCCTATTTAAAATTCTACACAAATAAAAAATGAGTGTGATAATAATATAATGAAGTGGCACCTAAGATTTGGTCACTATAAGTTGGACATACTAAAGTTAATGAAAACCAAAGAGATGGTTAATGGAATAAATAATTTCATCTCCACATTAGCCTTTTGTAAACGCTGCTTGTATGGTAAACAACAAAAAATAAAGTTCCTTACCCATGGTGGAAAAAAAGTTCAAAACATTTTGGAACCCATCCATTTGGATGGATGCAAATTGATGAGGGCCACAACCCTTGGAGGAGTTAAATATTTCTTTACTTTTTTTTGAAAACCACTACAAATTTACCACCATATATGTTTTATAGCATAAATCACAAGTTTTTGAAAATTTCCAACTTTTTAAAATCATGGTAGAAAACCAAACCAAAAAAATGATAAAAATTCTTTACTCATATAATGGTGATGATTTTGTTAATAAATAATTGAAGGAATTTTGTGACATAAATGGAATACTAAGGCAATTTATAGTGCCTTGCAATTTAAAGCAAAATGGTGTCATGGAACAAAAAAACAAATTTTAGTGCATGGTCTATGTTGGACCATGCAAAATCCTCTAATGGATTTTGGGTTGAAGCAATGACTATAGCTTGTTTTATTCAAAACGAAATTTTCACCTCAACATTAAAAAGATATTATACCACATGGAGCTTGATATGGTGTCAAATTAGATGTAAGTAATTTTAACATTTTTGATTGTTTGGCATATGTTTATATTCCTATTGAACTCCATTATAAATTAAAGATGAAGTTGCATGAGTGCATCTTCTTGGGTTATGGGGAGACAAAAGGTCATAAAGCCTATAAAATCTATGATAAAACAAAAAAAATTGTTATTTTAAAAAGAGATGTGGTTTTTAATGAAAAGCTCATGTTTTTTAAAGCAAGAAGAGGGGACAACATTTGATGCATTTGTTTATGACCCAATAAAAGGGAAAGATGAAGGTTATGTACAACAAGGTGTAGAAAATAATGTAGGTCATCTCTTATGTGCTTTATATGGTCTAAAACTATCTCTTCAAATATAATATGAACAAATGGATTTTATCTATTAAGGATTGACTTTACCAAAAGCCAAGCCGACACCAACATATATATCCAATGAATTGGTGTAGCCTTTCTTTTCATAGGTCTATATGTTGATGACATTATATTAATGAGTAACGACCTAGCCTTGTTAACTTCCACAAAGTAATCCTTGTATAGGGAATTTGAGATAACCAACAATGAGAAAATTGCGTATTGCCTTGGTATCCAAATTAGACAAAATTGTAGACTTAAGAAAATACATCTAATCCCAAGAAAAATATATGAATGATAGATCTTGGTATGGTTTTAAATGGATTCATGCTATCTTGTGACTACTATATTTCAAGCAGATTTTAAACTGAACAAAAGTATGACACCCATTATTGCTGAAGCTGCAATTGTTATTAAAGATGATCCTTACAAAAGAATTGTTGGAATTCTTATGCATGTTATGGTATGCACAAGGTTGGACCTTGCTTATTCCATTTCTCATGTTTCTCAATTCATGAATACTGTAGCACCTTGGCCATTTCAACACATGTTTGTCAAATAATTAATTAATTTTGAAAAATTCATTTCAATACATGGAATATTCTTAAATATTCAGTATTTTTCTTCACAATATTTTTTGATTTTTTCTGAAATTTTGGAGTTATGTATTTTAATATTTTCACATCTTTCATTGGATGGTGTGATTCCAATTGGGCTAGAGACATCGATCCATTATTGGTTAGTTGTTTCAACATGCTAGGGGTCCCATCTTGTGGCAATCCAAGAAACAATCCCATTGAATACATGGCATTTACAAGTGCAACTAAAGAAGCATTATGAATTTATCAATTAGTGTCTGACCTTGGACTTATTACCCACCTTCCTATTTAGCTCATCTGTGACAATCAATCTTGTATTAAATTAGTGCAAAATCCATAGTTCCATGAAAGATTTAAAGTAATAGTTATTCACTTTCATTATCTTTAAGAGCAAGTTGATGGGAAGTTGATAAAAAAAAAGTATTCAGTTAGTCTATTATTGTAGCGCAAAAATGATTATAGATTTTTTCACAAAAGTCTTAGCCCACCCAAAACATGAAAATTATGTGATTCATAGTGGATTTCATTGTGTTGAAGAGATTTTTTAATGAATCTTCGTTTAGGGGGTTGTAATCAGATAGACGGATGAAACCTCATTTCATTATTTCATCCAAATTACTTTCTATATGTAGTTATGTTAGTGAGTGCATTTAATAGTCGTGATTCTTGGAACATTGTTTTTTTAGATGTTTACTTTGTGAACATAAAAGTTTGTAACATTCAATTATTGTAATGAATATTAACACTTAATTTGCTCCTTGAAAATCATAATAGTGTTAATATTGGATCTTTTTAAAAAATCATGAGTTTGGTCATGATACTAGGGTCCAAGGTTAATTTTTTATTAGTAAGAAGTAGGTATATACTAGTGTTGGCCAGTTTTGGTCATGGTTCCTAGTTCGGTTATTGGGAACTTGGATTGTGGTGCCCAATTTAATTATTGGGTGTTTGGATTGTTGATTCAGAATTAAAATCAAAATTGATAATTAACCAAAAACTGGTCTTCAACTCAAACTAGATCTCAAAATCAAAACCAACCTCAAAACCCATTTTATATAGGTTTTAATGCTTCATTTCTTAAAATTTTATAAATCAATTCTTAAAATTTCTAAATATATAGAAATTCAGGTTAGACATGTTGTGAGTCTGAGGGAAAAAAAAAGGTTTTGAATAATAACAACATTACTTTTTTGTATTATAATTGGGGGGTGGGTTCGGTTTGACATTAGGCATGTAGTTCTTACTTTTGGAACATGTATCAAGTATGCAATTTTCTTAAATTTTTTTGTTTTGGGGGGTTTAGGCATGTAGTTGATATAGTTGGTCATATTTTTTTGGTGGAACAATGCTAGTACTAGATAAGATCAATTTTGGGCTATGTGTAAATATAGAACTCAATCTAGTTTGGAATCAGACTTGTTTACCGTTTTGTTTTAAGATTTTGAAAATAGGGGTTTTGAAATGTGAAGAATTGGGTCCAAAATTGGACTAGAAATTTTATCAGAAAATTTTTAATTAAAAATTCTTGAACTAGATTTTCAAATTTTCAAATAAAAAGAAAAGTTGAAAATGAGACTAGAGGTTCTTCTAAATAGTAAGAACCAACTTACATTGGCATATAATTGATATTGAGATCAGTTTAGCCTTGGTATGAAGTTGGTATTACCTAAAGTTGTTACCATACACGTATTGATACAAGGTTATTATTACATCATGTTGCTATAAGTGAGGTATTTTTATGAGGTTGAATTACCTCATGTCATACTAATATGGTTAGTATTTAACCTTGTCTACATACATGATATGATATTAATTTACTAAATAAGGGAATTTCCAATGTTCACATTAAACCCTATGTTAATTACACTTTCAAGTGGTGATTTTTAAAAATCTCAAAAATTGCATCCCACCATTGAAGTTGCACATCAAAATTGGGTGTTGGGTTTGAAAACTTTCTATTTGGCTCTACAAATTTTGCACACATACCAAGACCACACATAAAACCATCAAATGTGCATGTTGACGTCAACATTCACTAATAGTGTGCCATGCACAAAATACAACATCATCCACCATCATTAAAACTTCAAGAACAACATTGTGTAAAAAGAAAAGAAATAGTTTTTGCATCGATGAAGAGCAATAGTTTTGTTCCTCCTTCTTGCACGTTACACAAGACCCATTCACATGGAATGAGTAGAAAAACACAACATTTTGGGATAAGGTTTGTGATCACTAGAACAAATGTCATTTGACAACATGTATGGAGAGGTTTGCAAGGTAGTTAGAAATAAAATGGGGCACCATTAAACACAATGTGTCAAAATTTGTGGGGAATTACAAAGTTCATGTTCAAACACAATGCGAGTTTAGAATTAATGAAGATGACACTCTATAAAAAACTTTAAAATTGTACAAAAATACCATGAACACAAGACTTCACATATCTACATTGTTGGTCAATGTTGAAGGACATACTTCGTTGGGTTGATGTGCATGAAAATGTGAAAAGAATTACACCCATGAAACACATGTTTGATACTTCCCAATTTGAAAATTTTGGAAATGATCAAGGTGAAATAAAGATTTTGAACATTAGTCTTCCAACAATTGCTTCGTCAAAATGTTTAACAAGTTGCAAGGCAAGCAAGGAGGTTGAAAAAATATCAATGTTGAAAAAAAATGTGATGTTAGCACAAGCAAAGACGACAACATACATGGTTGTTTCCACTTTGAAAAAAACAAACATCCTAGAAAATCAAAGTGTGATGGCAATTTTCACCTTGCCTAAAAATTTGTTGATATTAGCAAATGTGTGAAAATATTTTGCACTTTGATGATATGAAAACTCAATAAGATTTAGTCCAGTTGAGTATTGTTCTTGAATATTCATCAAGTTCCTCAATTGCACAACCTATAGCACCCAACACACCTCCTCTAGTCAACACAATTCTAGAAATAGACACAAATTACATAGTTGTGAAATCTCAAAACATTATAGAGGAAAACAATGCAATTAGAAACAAGGGTAGGTAAACAATAGAAATTGCATCTTCATTGTACCTCGTTGTTACTTCTTAGAGCCCATAAATGTATAATGAACTCAAATTTATCATTTCACTTGTGAACTTGCAGAATGATTTTTTTTAAAATCAAAATCCTTATAATCCAACTGCTTGCAAATGCAATCAAAGAGGAGAATCAAAAGCTACAAAAGTTGTGTTGACAACAAAAAAAAACTAGAATGCAAGAATCATTAGGTTGACATATAAGTGTAAGTGATGGTAGAAGATGGGGAATGCATAAACTTTTAGGGCTAATGGAGCACATGTCATTGCCATAAACCCCTAGAATATTTAGGTACATGGGTGTTTATGGTTCTAACGTTGGAGATGCCTTAAGTACCCTTATGACCTAAAAGGAACCCTAAAAAAAAGGTTAACCATTTTCTACCCTAAACCAACAACTATTGATGGTGACATGTGATTGTTCATGAACATGTTAATCATGCATTGTTCGAAATAGAGTTGTTTGTTTGCTTTGTTTTATGTACACATGTTTTGCATTCATGGAGAAGAAAAAAATGTGGGCACCTTGTTTCTCTTAATTTGGAGGATGAGCTTGTTAGCAATGTGGTTTTGGGTTTTTATTCTTCATGATTTATTGTGGGATCAAGGTGCTAATTGGTGGACTAAATTGCGAAAGGATGAATTACTGCTACTATTTGAAGGTTGATGGTGTAGTTCATGGGAATGGGGAAAAGACAATGATGAGGAGGAGAACTAAGTATTTGATGTCTGATTAAGTGTTGTGAATAATAGAATGTTGGTAGAAATGTAGGAGAGATGAATGTTGTTAATGCATATTATTGTTTT
>Ga0209208_10001475_pt1 | contig 33278 bp, 19 predicted proteins | sample S1TSphfallax_3_FD_187694 | JGI IMG/M metagenome (GOLD analysis project Ga0209208, IMG submission 187694) | Host-associated microbial communities from peat moss isolated from Minnesota, USA - S1T2_Fd - Sphagnum fallax MG (SPAdes) (version 2) | ecosystem: Host-associated > Plants > Peat moss >...
TCCCCCCAAAGAAAGAGAGTTACCTAGAGGTTTTTTTTTCTTCTTATTTTTCATGATTAAACGAGGAACCAAGAATGTAATTATCAATTTTTTCAAAAGGAAATTATAATTTTTTAATTATGAAGAAAGAAATCTAGTGTACAAGATTTGAGGGGTAGTAGTATTAAGTAACCGAATTTCCTTAGGAAAAAGAAATTAATGAAATTATTCTATTTTTCCCCCTTATAAGAAGAGTCCAATTAAGGGGGGATGGGGGGGACAACGTTACTTTATCACTAAAAAAATTAGTAAGTTTTACTTCTCATCAAGGGCCCAAGTTCCAACCATCAAGGGCCCATCCCTGTCCCCCCACAAGGGGTACAGGACCTCGTGGCTTCAGCATAATCATTGGTGACTGTGTTTGTTGTCCGGGGCCTGGGGGGACAAGGAGGGATGAAGGCGGCGATAGGGGTCCACTAATTGTCGCGTAGCGTGCAGCAGTGGGACTGTTTTGTCCCCCCCTTGAGGTGGGGAGACATCATCATGGGTCTCCTTGAAAGCCAATCACTTGACTGCGTTGCCTGTCTGGTCGGCCCACCTCACACCCCGCCTCCGTCACGTGATACTTGCGTCTCAGGAGGGTTACATCCAAGTGGCGTGTCACAATAAGCACCGACCCAAAGATTTGCACCTGTCAGGAGGATTTGTCGGCCATGTCGGATTTGTCATGGCTCATCATTAGTCATGGTAACGGATTATTTATTAAAGGAAGTTTTTGCCTATATTTATAATTTTAAGAAATCATAAACCCCTAATTTTTTTTTCATTATTGGTCATGGTCCTGGATTATTAAATTATTTTCCGAATATTTTAACTATTAAAATATTTTAAAACCTCATTTGATCATCATTGATCATGAATTACTTAATGAATTTTCTGCCCATTTTCAAAATTAAAAAATTTGAGGAAAAAACCCCATTTTGTAATTAATTGGCAGGGGATTATGAAAACCAAGTTATATATGTCACCATTGAAACGTTTTTTTCCTTCTCAAAAAGAAAGTCTAGTAGGGTAAACTGGCCAGTCATAGTACACTTAAAAACACAGAGGAACTTTGTGATCTGGGCAGACCTCGGTTGCCTTTGGGGTCCAAAGATGAGTTGCAGAGGACCTCTAGGCGCACCTAGTGCGCTTTAGATCGTTGGATTTGGACTAGAGATGCGAAACATATGGCTTCTGAAAATTCTTGGTCTTATTGTCCCCAAAAAAAAATCACCAAACATTTTTTCTATCTATATTCAAGCAATGGAAATCCTATCAACAAACATCTTTGCACTAACACGTCACAGATTCACCCTATCACCAAACAATCTCATGCTCAAACTAAACATATTCATTGAAAAAACCTAAACACCTTTATTCAAAGGTTGAGATTAAACCTTAAAACAAGGCAAAACAATGTTTGGTTATCAAACCCTAAATTAGTCGTCGTTCTCCCACACAACATCAACCCAAAAACCCCCTACCCCCTCCCTCTATCGTCTCCTTTCCATGCACGGGTCAAATTCCTACAATTGGGTTGCATGTCACCTTTCCAATCTTTCCTTCCCTGTCCATCTCCTCTTTCTGAACGGGTCGGGTTCCCCCCAACTTGATTCTCACTCCCCTTTCCATTTCCTCTCTGTGCACGAGTCAAGTTTTTCGCAATTTGATTTCCACTCATCTCTCCTCACTATAAATTCATGGTTCCTATCATGAAGCCGTGCAAGTTTTTCGCAATTTGATTTCCACTCATCTCTCCTCGCTATAAGTTCATGGTTCCTATCATGAAGCTCTAGTGCGTGCGCAAATGTCCTACAAGTATGGCATGACCTAGTTTCAGAGATTGAAAAAAGCTCAAACCTTTGCGGTTCGAACTTCTTGCTCAAGTTTTACTACAAGCAAAAGAAATGCATAGCTTGATGCTTGGTTCTTGCATTTTGATGTCCCTTTGCCAATTAGGAGATGAGTGAGGTGGAGCAAAATGAAAGTGCATTGCAATAGCAAACATTTTTGTCAAAACTTTTACATTTGTAATTGTGGATGAAACAACATGAAATTGTTTTTCAATTTTGATGGTGTGTTTTTTTATTAGTAGTTCAAGGTGTTTGCACACTACGGTGACCTTATATGGACATCAAAATGGCAACTTTTCATGTATTCCTTAGGTACAAGAAAATAAATAAAATAAGATCCATTAAAATAATAATAAAAAGGAACTCACTTATCTAAAGCTATCATAATCAACCTTTCAAAAATGAAAAATCAAATCAAAATCGTGCATAGCAAATAAATAATGAACTTTTGAATTTTGCCCACATTTTTTGTCACACCTGCAAAACTCATGGATATGGACTTTAATTTACAATGTGTTAATCTTATGTGTTTGAAACTTTGGGACATTGGATGAATTATGTACAAAAAACTAAAGATCCATTAAATGAATGGAATATGATTTTTATTATGTTATGGACTTTTTAAATTCTCAAAAACTATAATTATTTTAAAAGCTTTTTTAAGCATTTAAAAATAATTATTCTTAAATAATCCCTTTTGAGATTTTTTTACATGTCTTATAACATCATGATTGGAAATAAAAATGCAAAAAATGTTATTTTCAATGTCATATAAATATTCATATTTTAAGCCAATTTTCAACTACATTAAAAAAGGACTTTGAAAAGGGCCTCTAATCTACCAAATTTGTGACACCCTAATGTGATTTTGCCTTTCGGGAATGGATGATTTTGGTTCTTGCTTACTGTAAATCTAGTTTTTTCTATTTCATTTGTTATAGCTTGGTGTAATGTTTGAAGTAGGTTCTTTTGCATCTTCCAAATTGGTGGCAATTGAACTTTAACCTAGCCTTCATTGATTTCTGTTGAAGTATTACTCTTCAGTTCAAAGTTCATTTTCACTGGCTAAAAATGTTTACTTTTTGTTGTAGTGTATTTACATATGGGTTGAAGATGAACACAAATGTAATGGAGAAGACACATCTTTGTAATGGGGATTGTTGTGATGATTTGGATTGTACATAATGTTAGTGGTCTAACTTTCAAATAAACGACTAAAATGATTTCCATGAATGTATAGATAGGTTTCTTTATTACTTAATCAAATTGTTGTGGTTGTCAATGGTGCTATTTTGATTCCTTCAATGTAAAAAAAAAAATGTAAATCCATTCGACATTTTAAAGTTACAAGATTGGAGATCTTTAAGTCTTGACATCACTGAAGAAACACACAATTGTTAATCCAGTCTACTGTGTTTATAGTTAAAGATTTATAAAACAATCATTTCATTATCAAAAATTGCATGTAAATTTGCATCACATCTAAAATTATAGGATCATTAAAGATCCTTCAATCTTAAGATCACCAAAAAGCACCGTTCATCATTAACAATAGCTATTACTTCTCCTAGTTGTTCTACCCTAGCAACAACTTTTCCTCTTGACTTTTTATTCATCCTCAACTACATTTGTTTTTTCTTTTAGTAGTTCCACCCAAACAACAATTGTTCATCTTCCCAGTTGTTCCACCTTAGTAGTTGTTGTTCATTTTCTTAACTATTCCAGCCCAGCATTAACTACTTTTCTTAACATCTTCTTCATCTTTAGCTATAGCTACTCCACCTCTTAATTATTCCACCCTAGTAGTTCAATTGTCCATTTGTGGTTATTGCAAAGATGCATGCTGCAACTTTTCTTCTAATTCATTACTGAGCCTATTTTTACGCTTGTGTTATTTCACCAAGATTCACACCCCTATATCCAAGAGGGTGAGCTCATAGACCTACCTTTAAATTATAGTGAAATTTTTCTCCTACCTTTCTAATTGTTAAGGATGAGCAAGCTACAATGAAATTATTCGTTCTTGTTTTACAAGTTTTCTTTTAGTCAATCTTTTAGTTGTAGTCAACACAATAAGTGTTTTTTTTGCTTGCTTTTCTTGTTTTTCTTCCCTTTTACTTTCTCTAATATGATTTGTTGCCTCCCTATCCATTACCTTTTGTCGCATAATTCTTAAATACTCTTGTTATGTTACAACACGGCTTTGAAAATAATTGACTAATGGTTTTCTTCCATAAGTCCTTGTAGGCAAATGTGGCAATGACAACAAATCATGACACCCTTGTGCCAATGCCACTTGAGTTGAACTTTCAAAATTTCTAAGCGCTATAGTTTCATCCATTAAAGGTTGAGCAAAATTTTCAACCATGTTCTCTTACTCTATTATAAATCCATGGTTAGTGACTTTAGGAATTCTAAGCGTGTTCACATAATACCTAGGTTGATCTTCAAATAGATTAACAATTGGAACTTAATGTTGTTGAGCCTATGTTGATGAACTTTTTTACCGCTAAATGTTCTATCTTGTCTTGTTCACAATCCTCTTATTTTGGCTCTTCTTCCTTGGCACAATCTTCTTATTTTGGCTCTTCTTCCTTGGCCTGATTTTGTAATGTGTACAAAATATTAAGGCTAGTTTTTAAATCCATATCCTTTGAGTTAAGGCCAAATCCTTGTACCTTTGAACCTTGACATGATTTTTCTCTTGTAATTGTTAGGTCTGGTGGCTTTGTTTCCCCACCCTACCAATGTTATCTTATCTAATTTTGTGTAATTCCTCTTAACCATTGTTATGTCTTTTTCCTTTCTAAAAGCAATCTTCAAAGGTTTGAACCAAACCACATCCAAGGATTGAAGTGCATGAGATGTATGTGAAGGTAGAATAATCATATCCAATCCGAACTCTTAAGCGTTCAATTGCCTCAAGGGTGACATGGGATCCATGCCCATCCAAGATGAGTTGATGCTTATTTGTTATGGATATTCCACTTGGTATAGACATTTTGAGGAAAGACAAACTTTTTGAAAAGGAAGGTAATCATCCATGCCTTTGATAATATTGCCATATAAGTCTTTGGTTTGCATAATTGTATGTAGTCATCACATATCATCTCTCTTCTAAATTTGTGGAACCCTAGTAGTGTTGTTCCTGTTGCATTGACCACATAGTTAATAGTTAACCACTCCTTAGATTTTGGGAAAGTGTTATACACCTAGTGTGAACCTCATTTTGCAAGAACCCTTATTCTTGATTGTCTTCCTACTTGGATGCCCATTTCATCAGAATTCCAAATACGGTCTACAACATAGTTGTGTTTGTTATAAAGGGACTATAAGTTCTAATAGAAGTTATGATAAGATTGTCAACCCTTGTGCTTAGCTAATATCCAATCCTTCAACTTGACGAATGTTGAATTCAAAATGTCTCCTTTTGAACCAGTACCACCAAGAGCTCCTTGATGCCCTTCCTTTAAAAGGTGTTGGCTTTGTTTGAGTTAGTTTTGCCACTTTCATTATTAACTATTGTAGGCTAATTGATAGCCCAACTTCTTGCATAGACAAAACTTAAGCAACCAGAGCCTGATCTTCTTTTACTATTATCACACTTGTTGGTCTAGGTTTCCTAGATGTTGTTTTCCCATACAAATGATCAAACAATGAGGTAAGAGGTATGTTCTAGTGCCTACTTGCCTTCCTTAATGAAGTTGTCCCATTTTCAATTGCATCCATGGCCTCTTCCAATGCTTCATTACTCCATTTGTCTATAATGATTTGGAGACTACATCTATTAATTCTTCTATGTTTTTTTGTTGGTTCTTATCCACAAGATGGTGAAACATTATCCTTGTCTTGGCTTGGTTCTTCCTATAGTCCACTTTGCCTCCTATGAGATATATTGATCATCATGATCCAGATCCCCTTGGACCCAACCTCCAACACATTGGGGGTGTGTTATTTGGCCCTATAAGAGGTACAAACTTGAATCTTTTGTATTTTGCCCAACTTTCAAGGAAGTATGACAAATCAAGGTATGTTTGAAATGCATATGTCTCTAGTTGTTGGGAAGAAATTATCAATGCATAGAACTATTCAAAGTCATCCCACACTAAATCTTGGTTTGTTGTTTTTGTATAAGTGGTAGGTGTGTACAACAAACAATGATTTTTTGGAGTTGGATAAAATTTGCTTATCTTATGATTACCTAGATTATATCTATGAACTATGGAACTTTGCACTTAGCGGTAATATAAAAAATTCTTAAACTTTTGGTTGTAGAGTTGATTTATTACAAGCTTTCTTAGTTGTTCCTCCACATCCACATTTGACTCCTAAGTTCCTATTTTTTTTTTGGTAGCATTAGGATCCAATCCTTGATGTTCAAGCTATTATAATCTTTTATGGCTACTCTACTATTTAGATTATGTTGATCTACTTCTAGTTCTTGTAGTTATTCTTTGGCTACTCTATTATTTAGATCTTGTTGATCTACCTCTAGTTCTTGTAACTGTTATTTGGCTACTCTAAGATGCCCTCCTTGCTCTGGTTGATATGCTAAGACTTTTGTTTCTAATCTATAACTCTCTCCAACTCCTATGTTACTTTCCCTTTGCTAGCCTAGTCCATATGTTCTCAAAATCTTGATGAAGGATTTCAAATGATCTCTTTCGCAATTTGGAAACTTTGGCATGCTAAAAGAATTTTTCTTGTGAATTTGAAAGATATGATTGTGAATCTAAACCTTGCAGCATAGCTTTGTGAATTTAGCAAATTAATTTTGGTGGGAATGGGATGTGCTTGAATTTGGGGGGAAATTGGAAATATTTCCCTAATTAATGTGTAACTACTATTCTTGCATTAAATTCTGTAAACCCTAATCCTTGTTTATGGACAATTGTGTGTTATTTAATAGGACCTTTTCACCCCATCACCAAACTGGTGATGTTCATTTTAATGTGCAATTTAATTGCCTATGACCAAACACTCATTCCCACCCTAAACTTGGGGCTACTGTAAAATTGGACCATATTTTCCCCATGATCAAAGATTAAAAGTACCCTTCATGTTCCCCCCTTTGCATAATGAAAATCAATTCATGGCCCATCACTAAACTAATCCCTTGTAATATTATTCAATTTTTTTACAAATGTGCCCACTTAAACCCTCAATACTAAACATTAAAATTTGATGGTTGGTCACCAATATGAAAAATTTAGAACAATTTTTTTCTCAACCAAACATTTGGTAATGGGTTAAAAAAAAACACCCATAAGTAACTTTTTGTTCTAACATAACTTAATACCTACACTACATGGGTGCTCGATGACTAGCCTCTATTTGGTGATGGGCTAGTTTATCTTAGTATGCATTAGAATGGGTATGGTTTTCATGCCTTTTAAGAAACTCCATGATTGCACATAAATTTTCTTTTGAAAATAAAATCCAATTGTGCAATAGAATGGGTATGGTTCTTGCCCTTTGAAAAACTCCATGAATGAACAGAAGTTTTTTTTTAAAAACATAAAATCCAATTATGTAATAGAATGGATATGATGTTTTTTTGGAAAATTTCAATTGTGCACTAAAATGGTTATGAAGGTTTCAACTTTGAAAAACCTTGTACATTGCACATCACAGATGATGTGAAATACAATCTCCAAATTTCAATAGTAAAAAAAGAACTTTAGAATTGGATTTCATGTGGTGGCTGGACTATGAAACTATATCATTTTCTTTCCAAACTATTTCTTGTGTGGATCTCCTAAGAAATAAATGGTAAAAAATAAAAGCAACATGTTGTTTCCCAATACCATTTTGCAAAAGGAAAAAAATGAATTCTACATGTGGAGAAAGATGGATAGTTCACACTAATGTGGGACATGTATGTAAATTTTTTGATAATAATTGAGTCCGGGTTTCAAATTTAAACAGGTCCGGGTCTATGGAAATTAGAAATTTCAAATAATAGGTCGAATTTGAATTTTTAAAATGTAAGTGAGCAATGGGTGTGAGTTAGGTCTGGGTAAAACGTAGACCCAAAATGTCACAAACATACATATTCTAAAAAGGCAAACACAAAGTAACCTTGAAAAACACAAAAACACAAACAAAAATACAACTAGATAATACACAACACATCCTCAAAGAGACAAACAACCCTTTAAAATAATTCAAAGTTCAAAAATTATAAACTTTAAAAACCAACACAAACTAAACTTCAAAGACCATGAATTTAGAATCTTGAAACTATCCATGTATCACATTGAAACATAATGAAAATTGAAGACCTTAGAATTTAAAAACATGAAAAATATTTCTATGCAAAACCCGAACACATGTAATCAATTCATCATTTTCCATATTCAATTCAAAGTCCTCACATGTAAAGAAAGACTTCTGGTAGCTACAAATCCCCATCTACATGTTTTTCAAGATCCATTTCATCCATAAATTTGGCATCCAACTCATTTGTCAAGTTAGATTCTGCTTCATAAACAACTGCCAAATCAAATGGTTTTAAACAACCAACATGAGGATCAAATGGACAAATATTAGCTTGTCTAGATTGTTAGTTTGAAGCTAACATCTCCTAGTGCTTTGAGGATTCCAACAATGGAAAATATTACTTCAAATTCAATTTGATCAGTCGAGATTCCCAAAATCTATTTTGCAAGTGCAGCCATTATTTGAAACTTTTGCTCTTCTTTCCGCCACCATGTCAAAACACATGAACAAGTTTATGGATCAACATGATATCGATGGAACGAACCAAGTTTTCAACATACAATGTCCTTGTAGGAAATTGTAATTATGTTTGTTTATGTTGGAATAGATCTTGATCCACAAGTGAGGCAAATTCATCTAAATAGTCCCCTTTATTTGGAGCAAACTTTTGTAAGCCTCCAACAGTAGAGGCAAAAATAACTATTCGTCATAATTTGCCATCAGAGTGGCAACAACTTCACGACCCAAATAAATAGTCACCAAATGCATATTTTTATACCTAGGTTCCAACATAAAAGCCAACATGTTATGGCCTTTTTTTTTTGAAAACCATGCATAAAAGAAATAAAGGGTGAAGGACCTTTAGCACTTGGCACTTCATATGAGAAATGAACTCCTCTATTTCATAATCAAATACATGTATTTCATCTTCAACAAGGCTATAGGGCACCCTTTGGTGTGGAAGTTCATCACGAAATTCCCAACATGTAGTTATAATAAAATGGAAGGCATCGTCAAGGAGCCAATGCCCTTAGCTTTGGTTCAAAACACACCCTCTCATAATGGTTGAAAGAACTTTCACAACAAATTCACAAACAACCCAAGTCTAAGGAGAAAGTATGCAACTCTATAATGTAATAGTCTATCAACTATAATAGAGTGCAATGCCACTCTAGAAAGTCAATGCATCTTGGAACAATAAAACAAGGCTTGCAAACCTACAAGTAACAACACAATTAAATCAAATACTTTGATATCAGATCTTTACCATTTTAACAGCCCATGAAATTAACAAAAACAACACATCAAAGAACATTCATACCCTGTTTTCATTAGTGTATTCAATTTTTTGGGCATCAAACAAAAATCCACGCAAGTTTTATCCCATGCAAGTCTCCCTTTCCCAAATTTTTTTCCCAGACTTTTTTGGTCAAGTAATGCACTATTGAATGTTAGTGTGGGTAGTTTTATAGATGCATAGGATAATCCCTAGGCAATCTTCTCATTTGTAGTGGCATATTAGCAAACCTTTGATAAAGCATGCCCAATACACGACCCATCAAAAGGTTCCATCATAGCCAAGTTAACACTTGAAACAATAAAGTTCAAAGCACTTACACAAGTTTGTGGATTAAAACCCTCATCCTTAACATAAGCAAAGATCTTTAGGGTAAGAAAAAACTTATTCGAAAGTTGTTATAACCTTGGAGCCATAGCTGCACCACTAGTGTTGGACATTTCAATTAGTTTGATAGTGACATACTTGAGCTCCCATTTGCTAGACATAAAGTTAATAACAATAACAAACACATCATGCGCACCTTTTGACATCCATAAGTCAAATGTGCAAGTGGTTGAAATATAATTTGCAAGTGCAAGATGCACATAGGTAAGCATGGTCTTCTCCACCAATCCAGAAAGCACATCTCAACAAATACCTTTTTGTTAGGAAAAACCATTATTGGGCATAACCTATATGCCATTCTCTATAACTAGATGGATTCAACAGTCCTCATGGGCAAATAACCCTTAATCACAAATAACATCACATCCTCCAAGAAACAAACTTGGGTTTCATTATATCTTTTGAATTGGTTTGTAGAAGAAAAAAACTAGATATGGCATCTGGAATCACATGCATTCACTTCTTGGCTGGTTCACAAGACAATGAAATAGTAGTAGCCACATCAGATTTTTTTTACGAAACTTCTTAATTAAAGTGTTGTGCTCAAGCTCTACATGTTTTTTCATGGTTGTTATGCTATTTGATTTGTGGTAAGCAATAAAACCTTTTCATAACTTGGTGTGTAATGCCAAAATTTCAAGACCAAGAACATTGTTATGGCATACTATGCATTGCATTATTTAGTTCTAAGAAAGGTTTATGGGTTATTTTAGTTCAACTTAAAAAAAACCCACGTTGGCGAATTACGTTTATAAGGTTTCCAAATTACATGTTGTTTCTCTAGATTTGTCAAATGCAGCTTTGATATGTATGTCAACACCAAGAGCATCCTTGACATCATCCTTAGCAACATTCCCAAGAGCAGCATTTTCAAGAATCTATAGCATTCCATATTTTTTTGGTAACATTTCAACACCCATGCTATTATCATACCTTGCAAAAATTGAAGTGCTTGCATTAAGATTGGAATCCTCAATGTTCAAGAAAGGTTAACTTGAAAAAGCCATGAGTACCAACTAAGGAAATAAATGCAAGTGCAACTAACTCAAATAAACTGGAACCAAGTAATGCAGAAATTTAGAAACCAAACAGAAAAGTGCGAAGAATTAACAACCTTGAAACCAAAACCCACAACCAAAGCAGAATTGATAGCTTTGAAGAAGATCATCAAGCTTTTTCACGATCACAACAAATGCAACGTGAAGCACAAAATGTGCACTATGCATGTTGCACACACTATAACCCTAATAGAGACCTAGAAACTAAGATGAAATGATGAGACACAAAACCAAGACTAACCGATGTAGACTTGAAGCAAGTCAAAGATCACTTTTTCATAACAAAAGCAAGTTGAAGATCCCTCTTTCACAACAAATAAGGACTCTTTACATTAATCCCACAAGCTTTGTATAATGCAAGCAAGAATGTTGAGAAGCTTACTTTCTTTTGTGTTGTCCACTACTAGTTCCATAGTTTTTGCTTTTCGTTGCCAAGAAATTCATAAACTCACATTGATGATTACAAGACCTTGAACAATCAACAAGATGACATTACAATGTCCACCATGCAACATTCTAAAGTGCCAAGTTGCAAAAGCATTTGTTGAAGGCGATGAGATGTAAGATTTGACAAACTAGTATACAAATAGACGAATGAGGAGATGCAAAATGAAACACAAAACTAACATAACCTTAAACGTAAAGTACACAACAACTTTTTTGACCCTAACACTAAATATAAATTTGGTATCAATCTTATTTTTTTAAAGTTGATACTAGTGGATACCTAAACCTTGGTCCTAGTATGTTTTCATGACAATTGGAAAAACTCCAAACCTTAAACAATGTTCCACGATGAACCAACAAAGACAAACAAGTCCTAACAATTTTGGTCAGATTGTCATTTATTCCATCTACACCCACCCACAATTTGGACCTAATGAAGATAGTTGGGGGTCATGGTAGCAGCTCAGAAACTAGGCAAGTAATCTTTGGAAGCATAGATCACAAATGATTTTTTGCAAAAACAACAAAGACTCTTTTCAAGAGTGCACAACCCCTCTCAGTTCATTCAAGTTTTTAGAGGAGCTTACTGATTTTCTTGAACACCATTTGATGTTATGGTTGTGAAACACACCTCACTTTGAAGCTCCAATCTCCCTCCTCTGTACTGGGGTTCAACACTTTGCCACCTCCACCCTTTTCTCATTACGTGTCACCTAAACCTAAACTGCCATACCCAAGACCCAGGTGTGCATATAGATTGAAGCTCCTAGTATGAAACCTACTACTAGGACCTTAATGAAACATTCCAAAAACCCCTAAATCCTAAATATGAATCATAATACTATAGATGAAAGACCAGTCTTGTACATTACGGACCAGGGTATAACATGTGTAAATACCAGTAGGTATGTTATGAGCCAAGGTATTGGCAAGATCTTATATTAAATTGGTATGGTTTTTAATACCGGGACTCATACCAGAGTTGATACCCTGGTCTACCCCTATATACCCAGTGTTGGGGAGGTTCGTATTATGGTGGGTTTATGATCGTTGATACCAGGTCCAATTAGTAGGAACTGAATCCAAGTCAGGTTTGATTTTTAGAACTAAAGCTGGAATTGCATTTTATTCGAGTGATGAGTAATTGGATCTGGTATATGATGGGGGGGGGGCGGGCGGGAGGTTTTGGAATTCTTTGTATGGTTGTCCATGGACTATTCCAGAGATAATTTTTGAAATAACCACCTCATTTTCAAGCCTAACTATTTCATTTAAAAAAAAGATTGCTTCCTTTTCATATTAACTTTTTAAATAATTATCTCCCACCTTTCCTATAAGGATCTCCATTTTATAGCTACCTAACTCTTTTTTCCTATCCATCAACATGATATGAAAATCCAAATTAACATGTGTTTTTTCATGTTCATGAAATGTACATTAAGTTAAATTAAATTTGACATTGACAAAAGTAATGATGAATTATCGAAAACCATATGAAAACATAAGGAAAAATAAAAATAGTTGATCATCACAGGTAGTGTGCAGGAGCTCAAATAATCTTGTTATAGAACCAGACCCAGAATCCATTCCGGGTTCATATAAAAACCTGAATCAGAACTAAAACCCAAGATATATGTTTTTGGAAAAATTTGACTAGAACTGGGGTTAACTAGAGGTTAACTGGCAATTAACCATTGGTTCCAATTCAGCCCTTACAATTCAGCCAGATTCAGAACTAGGTCTGAAATTCCTAATTGGAACCAGAATTGGCAGGAACTGGATCCCAATTGCATTTTTGTGTGGAACTAGAACTGCTCTATTTATTTTTGAGAACCAGGACTGGAATTCTTCATAAAAGTAAACAACCGCCAAGGACTGGTTTATACAACAAATATTGATCTTCCCATATGATTATTGAAGGTCAAAAATTGTACCCAAAACAAGAGAGTCTACCTGGAATTATTTGTTGGGATGCCACTTAGTAGTTTTTCAAGGAATTAAAAAAATGTAGCCTAAGTGATGACCATCCATAGGAAGATGTAAACAAAATACTAATCATCCCCACGAAGATTTAGCCAAATCTGACTATAAACTTTTACATAGTACAGTTCTAAAATGAACCTTCTATATTTTTATGGCTACACATTGAGAAAAAAAATCTAAAAATCTGGAGATTTTAACTATCTTGTTTCTTACTTCTGGTGATGGAAAACTTCCAAAATCACTTCATTTTTGAGTTTTGAAATTTTCATTTCGCCAGAAAAAAAAAATTTCTCATACAAAACTTGACGGAAGCTTGACTTAGGTTTTAAAAGCTCAGTCTCATCAGGGAGTTGGTTGTTGTTGCTGCAGGCTGGCCACTACCCAGCTTTTCTTCACAAAGTAAGGATGTCCTTTCAAGGTGACAACTTGCACTAAAGAAAACACATGCAATAACTGTTGTCACACACACACATGGGACCTGTTGAGATCTCCGACATGAGCCTCATATATTCTTTTGTGTCCTCCAACAACTAAATTGAACTCCTTGTCCATCTATCAAATTGTGCAATTGTCCCCGGTGAAAAGAGTGTGGGATTGATACGCAAAGCAAGAAATTATATGCATGATGATGGTGCATTGTTTTTTTCTTCTCTGGGATGCGAAAAACTTTTTGGTCTGGTTGTCGGGGGGCCTAGATCCCATTATGATGCAACAATCTTTTATAATAAGAAGATTGAATTACCATTGATGGAACATCAATATTTGGGGGGCAGGTAGTGAGTGTGAGTGGGTTAGCCATAGCGGTTGTGGCTTTGTCTCCGTCAGAAAATGTCATGTAATAATAATGCAGAACTCCAACCCAGACATTGTGGAGATTCCAAAACTCAATGCAACAGAAGACCAGGGAATGATTTTTACTCATACTTGTTTATACAGTTGTTGTTGTTGTTGTTAGAGGGAAGCTGTTGGAAGTTGTAGTATAGCCTGTTTGCTAGCTGGCTGTCGGATAAACAATCCAAGTAGATAGCTTTTTAGAAAAATTCTTTGATGGGTTTTTGTGAAACTTTCACCTGATAGTATAGTAGAATAAATTTGATCGCAACTGGGAACACAACAAATCAGCAACGAGAACAAAACAACAACAACAACGGAGCACAACAACCCAACAACTAACTTCTCAATCACCTTGTGCCCTAATCCAAAGTGTTGACCAAACACTTTTAAAAATTTGTTATTTCATTGTCCCCAAGGGTTTGGTTTGATGATGACGACCACCACCACCACCACCACCGTGCTGTAATTAATTATGTGTGGCCAATACTTGACTTGTTGGAAGAAAGATGGATCAACTCACAAGCATATATTTAAATAAGAAAATTCTCCTTTTGTGCAAGAACATAAAGACTTTGGACCTGGTCCCAACAAGAGTCTAGGGATTGTAATATTCTTGTATCGACCAGTCACAAAAGTTTCCTAGACTTGTGCCAGCCATCTGTGGACATTTGCACAGCATCTTTATTCTTCAGTAATTTCTTTTACAAGTCCCCATAACGAAATCAAATCTTGTCTCTCAAATTCTCAAGGAAATAGTTAAAAAGTCCCTTCTATGTCCCATTCGTCCTAGCACCTGGTTTTGGCCTTGAATTCATGAACAATCAAACACGGCAAACACTCCTCCACTCAGCTTGCCAGTCCCCCCAATTGATCCCCGCTTGAACCACATGAAAAAAGTGCAGTAAAAAAAGCTTATCCATCTTTTTGTACAGCATGTGTACACAATCATCTTGTGTAATATTTACAATGTGTGTAAAAAAAAAGTACTCACTAGTCTAGCTCCATTTCCCTCTAGTATCTTTTTCTTTCCTACATCCTACAGAAGAAACAAGAAACCTGAAAAAGCAAGATCTCCTACTGGATTTCAATCTTCATGAGTTTTTGGCAAATGTAGTGTAAATTGGTGAAATGGACAATGAGGAAAAGCCAAATCAATCAATCACAAGAGGCAGATCCTTTCTCCTTTAGACATCTAGACTCACATATGCAATGCAATTCGGTTATGAAGTAAATGATGTACATAACCTTACTTAGGTTGGTTTCATGGCGTGTTCCTGGGGTTAAATCACTTCAAACCATAAGAAAGCTTCTACTGATTTGGCAACCAACCCCAAGTCGGGCCACCATAACCACCTTGTCTTGGGTAGTATAAAGAATAGCTCCAACAATAACAATCTAATGATTTGTAAAATTTATAATTTGGATGAAGTTTAGGCTTTCAATAAGTAGACTACACAATGAGTGTGAAATTAATTTTGGACTTGTAAAAATGTGCATGATACAGTACTCTCCAAAATGATTGATAAAAAGAGTATAGTTGTTTTTGATTGGTAAGTTCCAATGATTGGCCCTTGCAGTAGCATTTAAGCGACCTTCACCCTACATTGTCCAATATTTCATGTCTCATGTTTATGGATTTTTCTTTTGCTTTTCCTTTTTCCCCAATTCTGTGACGTAAAGTGATCATGAGGTATGAAGATATATATTATAAAGTCCTTCTATATTTTGGCCGTACTTGAATGTGTATATAGAAATATGGAGATTTTTCTTTGCTTTTTCAACCATTGATGATTGAAAAATTTTAAAAGTCACTTTGTCTTAGGAATTCATTTTAGGTTTTTTTTCTTTTTGGTGAGACTTCACCAGGAGAAAAAAAGTTTGCTGTACATCAAAAAAAATAAAATTGCACATTATTTTGGATGGGATAAACACTACTTGAAGCTCACATACCAAGTGTGGATAGATTTTGCTATAACAAGTTCAGTATAAATACATTATTACCTTAACAATTTTTTCCAACACAAACATGGAGGAAATTAATCCCCGATCCTGAGTCTAAAAAACTCAACAATGGAATCCTACTGTACTCCATATGATCCATTCCACACTTCAACCTCACTCCATTGTGTAGTCTACTTATTAAAATAAAACCCAACAAGAGCTGAGCAAGAAACTCATCTTTAGAAAGAGTATCTCTGCCTGCTGTCATCCCCCAATTCCTGGACACCGCAAAACAGAGGATTGTTTTTGGTTGCTCCGAGGAAAGACCTGGGAACGAGAATACAGGGCCAGACATGTTGGAAAAGCACCGCACATCCTGTTTTATATGTATACCATGCTTCCTTATCGTGTAGGAAACCTTAGCACCAAAGTGGGGGGGGAGGTGGGATGATGCCCAGCCTGGGGCCCCGGGACATGCTCCCCATATTGGGCCCAACTTATTCACCCTCCTTCAATTGCCCCTTGTCTCCTTTGTAACCCTTTTAAGGCTACACCATTGTTGGGTTATGCGGACGTAAATGCATTTCACATAGGGTGTATTGTATTCCCATTGCTAAGAGTGTGCTCAGCTCACTATCAATATTTAGCACATCCAAGGTGAAGCGTTAATTCTTGTCGCATCGCCATCCAAAAACCTGAAAAGGTGAACCAAATAAAACGATAGACCATTTGAATCTTTCCACCTCGATCAATCATTATGGGTGGCCAATTGAGAACAATCATTTTCCTTTTGGCCTTATGGCAGGGCAATGCTAACATGGCCACATTAATAACGATCCCAAAGTAGTTTTTACACTAATTGGATTAGAGTATTTCATCCAAAAAAATGTACTTGAAATGCCATTTTACTGTTGTCTGTCACCAGGCATGCTCTAACAAGTGTGTGTCTTTGTATGTTTGTGTGTTCCCTTAATATGTGCAGGGAACAAATTATTTCAATAGATTTGTATTGGCCTAGGTAGGTTGAAAATTTCTTAATTATGAATTAAAAAATTCTTGAAGAATTGAAAAAATAGAAAGTAGCATGAACAAGAGGATATTCCCAACAAAAACATCAGAAGAAACTTTTTTTCAACATAATATTATTTCCTCAAGGGAAACTTGTGACATGAACAACAGCTGTATCTACATAGAGAAACACGAAATGGAGAGGTCGCACTTGGGACACGAATTTACGGGGAGCCTTGGTTTAGGCAAGCCCCTACACTGGTTGGTACCTTCATCTTCTTGAGTGCGGCCTCTTCAAAGGCAATACCTATTTTTTTAACAAATGCGATAAAGAAGAATAATAATACTTGTGTGGCATATTCTTTGGTTTATGGGAAAAAATTCTCCAAATTTCAAAGAAAACAAATTGGATAATTTTCATCATATTTCTCAGAATTTGGTTTGGCAGCAGTTTTTTTAGTCTCTACACAAGCTCTAAGAACCTATGGTCATTTATTGCTAAATCTCTGTCTCTCTTGATGCTTGCTACTGATGCAACTTCAGAATATTGAAAAAAAAAAACATTGGCCTGAACTACTGATTTGTTTTGGGCTAAATTTCGTGTATTTTAAACCTGAATAATATTGTTTGGAGTTTTGAATTACGGTTATACAAAGTATTCTAGTTCAAAAAATGGTCCAAATTCACCAGATTTTGAAATTTTAAAAAAATATTCAAAAATTAGTTTTTTTAATAATTTGTTTCCGTAGGTAAGTGATGCCCAACAATATGTAAGGACGCTTAAATGCTTCCCATCAATATCTGGTCGATGGAAAATTTTGTTTAAACCTTCTTTATAGGATTATCAATTTAGTTAGATCATGAAATTGGAAAAACATTGGTACCCCAACACAATATGCAAGAGTCAGAAATTAATCATGTTGGCACCTTTGGACCAAATCCTCCCAACAACTCAAGGTCATAATCTTTATGGTTGCAAGAAGAAAAAAAAGAGATGTTTTTCTTCAATTTTGTGATGTTGCTTGAGTGACAATCAACCATAAATATATTTAACCAAATTTGGCAAATTAAATTCAAGATATTAGAGCAAAAAATCTTAAGCACGCTTTCATATTGGAGGCAATTGTGATGAGACTCTGTAAGACGTCCTTTGAAATAAGATTTATACTTCATATCTGATCTATAGCCAAATTTCCTAATAAGATTATTGCCAAAAAAATTGCCAAAATTGCCTCCAATATGGAAGTTTTCTACATCTTCTTCTTATCTATGAACACCACTTTGACTACAAACAAAAAATTCCTTAAAAGAAACACTGGCTCCAAACCCTGCATCACCATCGTCATCACCCACCCACCTACCCACCATCACCTGCACTTACAGATCCACCTCTTATTACTTTGTAGCTCCAGAATTGGCTTTTGTGGACACAAACCAAATTGCTTTTATATTTTGCATGTTTTATAAAAAAAATGTGGACCTTAAAAACATACTAGAGAATCATACTCTAGATCAGTCTTATCTATCCACAGAGATTATTATATACCGACCACTGACATCCGACCCAAAATAATTCACAAAAGGTCTAGCCAAAAAAAAAACAAAAAAAAGAGAAAATCTTAATGATATGTACTTATATCCAAATTGTTGAAAATTGGAAACCCATTCGATTACTAATAACTATTATTGCAAAATGCACAACAAAAGATATATATATATATATGTTTTTCTTTTTTTGCATACTTATTCCTCAACTGTTGAAATATTGAAAAATTCAATTTGGAACTGGAGAACCTTGTTTTCCAAAACAAATAAAAGTTGGGCAAAGAAGTGTGGAACATATTAGAGTCAGGCGATTAGGGGGCGAGAGCGGCCAGTTTCGGCATAATAGGGCATCAAACTCATAACTGGTAATGAAAATTTTACAGAAGGAAATTTCCTTACTTTGCAGATACGACTAGAAGAGGGGATAGGGGGCGAAAGCAAAAGGAGACAGCGGGTGAAACAGAGGGTGACTTTACGGGATGATAACTCTATTGTGTACATATTCAGTAGTAGTTATAATATTAGGTGCAGTATTCAGCTTGTGCAGAAGTTAGAAAGCTGAAAAAATTGCACATTGAATGATTGGAATCTGCTTGAATGTATGTATGTAGCTCTTATAACTCTGCAACTAACTGTCTGTCTGTGTGTCTGTCTGCCTGTCCCGACTCTGTGTCTGTGGAGCAGATCAAAGAGTGGAAATTGTGAGAAGAATTTTGTTGTTTTTTTCTGCTGCAGCGAGATTTTTTTGTTTTGTTTTGGGGGTGTGTGCTCTGAAGTTGTTGTTGTTGTTGCTGCTGCTAATAATTCGAGTGACCTTAGGATGCTCCACTCTTGTAACTTCTCACGTTAAGGAAAAGGTTAGAACTTGTGATCCTAGCTAGCTTGCAGTGTAGCCTGTTTTGATCAGATTGATCAGTGCAGCTCATGGGGATCAGCTGGTGATCATGGTGATTGTGAAAGCTAAATAGTAGTCTCTGGAAGTTCTCATAGCTGACTAGTGTGATCAGGCTGAAAAATCAGTTTGGAAGGAGTTTGAGTACCTAGTTCTAGCGGTGTTTATCTTCAGGTACGTGGAAGGAGCACAAGAACAAGAAAGGAGAATAAAGACTTGAAGGAAGAACGTCAAGAAACAAGAACTTAGGACAACAAAGAAGAAGAAGAAGGAAGGAAGGAAGGAAGAAGAAGAAAAGGTGGTTTGGGTTAAGGACTCAGCAGTAGAAGCAGGAAACTAGTGTTGGAGCAATCTTGGTGTGCGAAGGGAAAGAGAGTAGTACGATGCAGTTGGAAATGCAGGAGAATGGAATGAGATCACTAGTGATGGGCGCGAGTTCCATTGGTGGTATGACGACTAGTAGCACATGGACCAGTTTAGGATTGAGTGCAGTGGAGGAGGAGGAGGAGGAGATAGCCAGACTAGGAGCTGCAGGCGTTGTTGTTGTTGACGTTAATGTTCCCTGCTACAGTAGGAGGAGCAGCAGCAGGAGGCAGTCTCCGCCGGTGCAACTTGACTTGCTTCCAGGCTGCTGCACGATGAGATCCTCTGCGCATAGCTCCGAGACAAGCACTCCCGCGCCGTCTTCCGTCACCAATCCCTGCTTCTCATGGCAGATGCTTGCATCCAGGACAAACTCAGGCAGTGCTGCAGGTGCGTTCAATGTAACAAGTCTCTTAGTGTCTCATGTCTTGCAGCTTGCGGGGGAGGCCAGTCTGAAGACTTTTTTCTGCAAGAGTAGTTGTGGGGGTTTTTTTTTTGTGCTCAGATGATGCTCTTGCCAGCTGCCTGCGGTTCAAGGCTGGATCAGGTTTGACATTGCGGGATCCGTGCTTGATTGCTTTGTGTAGGCGGTTACGTCGATGACGGCGAAGTGGAGACTTACTCTTCTGCAGCAGCGCCTGAGCATCATGGGGTTTCAAGGAAGTCTTACAGGGATATCGATATAAATCAACTACCTTCTGCAACTACCGATGGTGGTGATGAATTAGGAGCTGTTGTGTCGACATCGCCAGAGAGCAGCATAGGCATGATTAAGCGGGAAAGATCAGGAGTGCACGACGTATTTGATCATCTGCAGGAGAAATCTGATAGAGGAGGAGGCTTCGAGTTAAGCTCCAGAGCTGGTACTGCAGCAGCAGGAGCAGGAGTTAGCGACGATGATGAAGATGGTGGAACCAATACTAGAAAAAAGCTTCGTCTTACCAAGGAACAATCGGCTCTTCTCGAAGAAAGTTTTAAGGATCATAGCACTCTCAACCCGGTAAGAATTCTATACCACATGAGTAGTCTCTATGACAATGATCTCCACTTCCTGCAAACATGTTGATCACGATCTTGTCAGGAGAATATCATGTTGTGCTGTAATGAGGATCCTCGTCATGAAGAAGAATACCTTACAGATCAACTGGATTTGTCAAAAGTCTGAAGTCTGAGATCAATACATGGATTTGTTCTTTCAGAAGCAAAAGACGGCATTGGCAAAGCAATTACATTTGCGTCCTCGGCAAGTGGAAGTGTGGTTCCAAAACAGAAGAGCAAGGTGTGTGTCCTTTGCATCACCTAGCAAGCTTCCCAAACTACTCACCTAGGAGCTCTTGGATGCTTCCTTCCCTTGTGGGAAAATTGTCTAACTTCACCTCCGAGAATTTTAGACTAAAAAAGCAAGTAGCAAGGAACTCTGCGAAGACATTAGGAGTTTTGCAACATTCTCAGGGAGAGGCATATCCACAGGGGAAATTCAATCATGCCATGATCTAGAAGAGTACTGTGAACCAATGTCATGAGGGAGTTATACCAAAGCTTCTTGTGGCGGCCGGCCGGGACTAGAACTGTAGATTCAGAAGTACTGAATCTTATTATGATCTGAAGTTCGACTCTTGTTTTTTTTTGTTTCTCCTACTTAATTGCAGGACAAAGCTGAAACAAACGGAAGTGGATTGTGAGGTGTTGAAAAGATGTTGCGAGAACTTAACCCAAGAGAACCACAGACTACGGAAGGAGTTACAAGAGTTGAGAGCGCTCAAGCTGGTCGCGGCACCGCCCCCCCCGCCGTATCATGTCCAGCTAGCTGCTCATGCACGTCACGACTTCTATAACAACATGCCACTACCTGCTGCTACGCTAACCATGTGCCCATCGTGTAAGAGACTAGGCAAGTTGTAGCTGCTGTTGCTGCTGCTGTAGTTGTAGCTGCCTTCTGGCTAGAGACTAGACTTCTAGAAGAGACTATAACCACATGCAGGACTCGCGTGCTGCTGCTTGTGCAACTAGCTTGTTGCACATCCATGATGATCCACACAAAAAAAAGGGGGAGGATTGCAAACTGTGCAGGATGATCAGCACAAAAGGCCAGAGCTACATAACTAAATCCTAGCTATTGCGGATCTATGGTTTCCCTGGACATCAGTTGGTGTACAGACTCCACATCATGCGTTCTTTACGTTGAATCCGTGATCAGCACCTACACGGCCTACCGTCACAGAGGAAAACTGAAATGTGCATACTCCCGATCTCTGCATCCTGGCAGCAACAGATCTTGTGCACATATTGCAGTTCTAATTAGTGTCGCTGCTAGCTGATGGGACTCTAGCTGCTCTCTGCACATTTCGCAGCTACAACTATAATTGCTGCTAGATTGCAGGAACTCTTGATGTGCACATATTGCAGCAGCGAGCTAGCTAGGCAAGAGGTGTGGAAGATGTAAACCAGCTTCACTTATTTGAAAATTTTGTTCAATCTGTGCACACCTCATATGTACAACAATGTATGTAGGTTAATAGTCATGAAACACACACAATGTTTTTCCCAATGGGCTCTGAGCTGCTCCACCCCTTGACTCGTAGAAATCTTGTAGACTATGTGATCTTCCCAAAGTTTGCACACTGTCCCCAACAGATGTTATTGTATTTAGTGGATTTTGCAGGTGCTTTTCATGCCAAACCATCAGCAGCAGATTCAAAGTGAGTTCTAATTTTAATTATTGAGGACTAATCTGAATAAGCTTTGTGAACAGATCAAATTAAGATGTGAGTTTGGAAGAGTCAGGATAGCAAGCTATACACTCTTGATGATTGAAGCCGCCTAATATACTAGGGTAGATGGCTACCCAGCTAATATTGTGGCAAATTATGAGGTCCTTTAATTTGCAACCAAGTTATGAATATTTTGGGGCCACAGTATTATGGCCAATGTGAAGATCTTATTAAGATGATGGATAAGATAAATCCTTCCAGCTTTGAGTATATTTGGATGGATATATCTCTGGGGGATTCATCTGAGGAGGAAGGAATTAGGGCTCATAGTTTGGTTGATGGTTCAAAGGGTTTTGAATGGTGACAAAGCACTAAACAGGAACAAGTATTAAATGCAGCATACTAAATATACAAGTGCCCAACCCAAACGTGTTCTTCTTTGGGGGGGGGGGGTTGGAAATATACTCAAGTTGTGATAAACTTTCATTGATATCTCTTCCAAAAGAAAAAGGGGAAATAAAGTTAGAAGCACAATGCAGCAATGGTTAAGAATCAATTCTTTGGTGACCCATTGATTAGAGAGCAAGATCAAGCTGGAAAATATTGATGCCTGCATGTCCAATGGTGGCAGCTTCATGACTGGCAGCTTTTCAAGAGGTCAGGTGTGTGTGCTTTTAGAAGAATCTTCTATTTATAACTGTCTGAAAATGGAAAGCTAGTCTTTACCTCCATAATCTGAGGCTTGATCTTCTGGGCCATGAACAGCTTGACATCCTCCTCTGTTCAGCAGCAGTTGCTAGCTAGCTAGCTAGCTACTAGCTACATAGTAAGCCTAGCCTAGTAAGGTTCTTCCTCAGCTGGTCTTGTTGACTGAGCTTGACCAGTTGTGACACCAGTGTAGTCATTTGGACTTGGCTATATTTCAGGAGTAGACTACATACATATATGTCTAGTATGCATTTTTGGGTGTTTTCAACCCACAGTCACTTGCAAATTAGTGGCCCACCAGATCCAATCCCCCATCCTCATTGAAGAAGCTTTGCTATTGGCTTCATGATGTTTTCCTGGTAAGGTACATTACAATCAAGATGTTATTATCCAGAAATAGGTACCTACACTGGAAGCACAACACTAGTAATGCTAGCTTGTAGTGGTTGTGTGCCTTATGTCCATTTTCCAAAGAATGGGTGTTTGATACTCCAAAATTAGTTTTAAGTGTTTGTGTCTGGGACACACAAACACACACCACAAGTAACAATTCTCTAAGGATCACCATGGATATGTGGGATAATTTAGTTTGATTTCTATTACATAGCTGAGGGTGGGTGGATCCAAAGATTTTTTTTTTTAATTCTAATAATTTTTATTGTGATTGGCAACCAAATTGAGCCAATCGCATAAAAGTTTAGCTAAAAGTTGGATACTCTGGACTGTCCATTTGGCCCACTTTATGTAGGTTGAAAGAGTAGGACTTTGGACAAGGAAAGTGGGATAAATTGTGGGAACAACATTGGGAACATGTAACCAGACATATGAGATAAAAGTAAAGAACCCGGGGAGGGGGGGGGAGCAAATTGCAAACACAATTAGGAACTTTGTTGGGAACATATGAAAAACAAATCACCCACCAACCCTAAAATATCTTCAAGTTCCCCTACTCCCACTGTGAAAGGGAAAAAAAAATTGGTTCTGTTCTACACTTTACTCTTGGATTCCTTAAAAAAACACATTTTCCTAACTGTGTTCAGCATTCCTTTTTGGCCTAGGCTAATAATGCTGGCAGCAATTTGACACCAGGATAAACAACATTCACAACACACCAAAGAAAAAATGCTTGTTTAACTTACCATGTAAGTGTGAAGACTCACTTGGCTTGAAGTGGAACCATTGGGAAATAGCATACACCTTCACTAGATTGTTGGCACCTAATGTGGGAATTGGAGTGCAGTGCCCAAACATCAAATACTTTTGTTGCCTTTTCTGTGGTTGTAATTAATATTTTATTAAGAACCTCTGTATCTGGTTTTCCCAAAAATTTCCAGAATCTCAAAACCTCCAATTTGAATTCATTAATATTTTCAGAATCAAAAGAACCTCCAGTTCCAGGTTTTCCAAAGAACTGACAATTCCCAAGAAAGACCCAACAATTTAAGGTAGTTTCTTTGACATGGTTCTTTGATTTTAGAGACCCAGTTGTTTGTAAGGGTCAAAATTCCAAACAGATTGTATGTTTTCGGAGAACTGCCAGTCAAATAAATGTCAGTGTGGGTTCTTCCATTTTTTGGAATCATCTGTCAAGGGTATAAATGTACCATACCCTTGTCTACCCAGTTAGCCAGTTCCAAGTTCCAAAAAGTGAGAACCTCCCAACACTGGTTGTAACTTGCAAACGGTGTTGTGAAAATAAATTAGTCGGCTAGATTCACCCTTCAGATAACCGGTTAGACAAGAACACCTAAACCCAATTTACTTGACTACATTTGATTTCAACAAGTGTTGTTGCGGGCTAAACATTTAGCTGAATTTATCTGAATATTTTTCCTTCAGATAAATTATTCATTTAATTGAAATCTTGTTCTATGGATGAAATACACAGTTTTAGTAGGATATAGGAGCAAATACCTTAAGGAATTAAGGAAAAAAGGGAGGATGTGAAAGGGAGCAATCATTAAGGTCCCAAAGGGATGCAACTGCATAGATGATTAAAATTTTAAGTCATCTATTCAATCTATTTAAGTCATGGTCATCCTATGTGATTTTGATCTAAACATTTAATACAAATACTTAAAATATAACATGCTAATTATAATAAATGTATAATTGATATTACGTTCAGGCCTACACAAAACCTTATTCTATTGAACATTAATAATAGTGTCCTTTTTTATCATTTCCATTGGTACTCGAAAATTCTTAGAAACCTAGCAAACCCTATTACACATTGATCAAGATAACTCAAAAAAAACATTCAGACAACCAAATCCAGTAATTTTATTGACTATGCACACTACACACAAGTCCATTCAACACCCTTTTGTATATTAAGGTGGATAGGCCATGAGTGAACTCAGAGGAGGTTGAAACCTCATATTCTTCTTTCACTTCTTAGCTAAATGAACATTTGTAGCCATTCACCTAGCACTTTAAATGCCACAAAGTTTGCTCAATTCAATCAACTAATGGGGAAGACATGGGTGTAATGGGGTTCAATGTTTGGTATTGGGCGAATTAAAACATATTAAGATTTCAAGTTTAAAATCTTTGATTGTTATATCTTTGCTTTTAGAAGAGAAAGAAGTTTTGTAAAGCCCTCATTGGTGCTCCTAAATCACTCAAAATTGAGTAAAAATGATGAGGATATGAGGCTGGAACTAGAAAGAGGTCTGAAGTTATTTTTTCAAAAAAATTGAAGCAAACTATCACTCATCCTCTTGATGTGCTTTTTGTGTTGCTCCTTTACTTCTCACACTCAAAGAACATTTTGTAGCCCTCCAGTCTGTGTTCAAGACACAAAAATTGCTCAATTTGATTTAGGAATGAGGAAAATATTGAAAAAGTGTTCAGTGATAAATACATGTTGAGTGAGGGGCGACTCTACCTTAGTACACTAATATACTATAATGCTTGTCTGTATGCAGACCTGCAATTTGTCAAGATTGCTAAAAAGCTATCCAAGAGCAAAGGTTGGTTGCTAGGAATTAAGTTAGTGTTGGAGAAAAGTTTAGGGCAAACTTAGTTTGCCACATTTGACATGATGGCTTGAACCACTACAACATTGGATGCCCCTCTGATGCAATGACAAGCTGCTTTGGAAAACCCCCAAATAAGTCTCTAAGAATGGCATCCAAAGTTTCTTGATGACCCCTCCCACGGTTTGATACTGTAGTTCCGTGTGGGATTATGTCACGAGGCCACAGTGAACCACCACCCACTGGTGTACAATCAAGGATGGATGATATGTGATCAGGAAACAGTTTTCTGTTGGGCTCCAGTTCCCTAGCTAACCATGGTGGTTAGCTCACTTGCATTATTTACTACCTACCAACTAGGTAGTAAGTAAAAACAGCCCCTACCTACTATGTATAAACTATCTATTTATCTACTAGTCCCCTATTTGTTTACCTACCTGTCTATATGTTAGACTTACTTCTTATTGAATGGGTTACCAAGATGAAACCAGGTAGTAACTCAGGCGAGGATCATCCACAACTGAGTCAGAATGGGCATCCAGTGGATGGTGCACTGGTGGGTGCTGGTTCACTGTGGCCATGTCATGGAGCACCCAAAAATGCACCACCATCCATTGGAAACCCTTTGTGATTCAGTTGTGGATGAACCACAACTGTGAAGTGAGTTACCAAGGTGGACCAATTTTGTTGAACCTCCTACTGCCTTCTTCCTCTACCTAACTAAAAGTGGGTAAACATCATAACTATGACTAAATGGGTAGGGTATGTAAGTGGTTACTATGTAAGTAGGCAATTAGGTGAGGCACTTCAAGGTGGCTACCTACTAGGTAGTTAGATTCATGTGGCTGGTGGCTGGTTAGTAGGTTAGTACATAGATAACCACTATGGTCAGCCATGTGGACATGCTCTGAGTGTCTCTTTGGGGCTAGTGATAGGTCCTGTTCTTTTTCTTTTTCCTTGAACATTGAAAGCCAACAAGAGGAGAATCGTATTTTATTTGTTGAAAATATCGAAATTCATTTCTGTTTACACCGAAGAGTAGTGTTTCCTTTCTAAGATGCAGGGAAATATTGAAAGCTAGCAAGCAAAGAGGAAGGCACTTATATTTGCTATAAATATTGAAAAGCATTGGCACGTGCCTTTTTTCCTTTTCATGAATATAATGTGACCAGTGCCACTGCCCCAAGTGTGAAAAGGACTATGAAACTATTCTATGTGTGAACAAGATCTTGAGGATAAAACTTAATTGTGAAAAGAAAATTAATTAATTAATTCTCTACAAAAAAATTACTAGAAACTCAATATGTCCCACAACTTGGGTCTAAAAATTCAAAAAACACCTCCATTAAGTCCTAGTGATTGAGCACTTTAGAACAATGCCAAATGTGGGCTCCAATTTCCCAAAAATATTTAGTTTCGATTTGAATGAATTTTCTTTGATGAAATTGTTTAATATTCACTAACAATTGCACCATAGGTCTACCAAACCACCTCCATGTACCCCTACTCAATACCAAGAGCATGGCGGGAGAGAACACTATGGTTTGGGAGATATCAACATGAAAAGTAAAACAAGCAAACTACCTTCTTTAATAGGTAGATGTGCCATGTGTAACTTGATATTACCCATGTCCAAGGCTTATTGGAAGGCACCATATGTCTTTCACATTGAAAGGTTGGACATGAAAGTTCCCTTCACACTTTGAAAGCTCTTCACGACCTTATTTTAGAAATACACTAACCCATATTTGTGAATGTGAATCTTCCGAATGGAAATATTCATTCTTACTTGAATAATCATTGTTTTTGGCTTGGATTTTTTTATGAGTACATTACTCAGTCATTGTGGGTGACAATGTATAAGAATGCATGCATTAGTGCATTGTCAAAAACATATTTTGTAAAAGCTTTGGACTGAACCTTGGACTTAACACTTGTATAGTCTAGTATAAATTCAATTGCAACATTATCACCCCTTGCTTGATTTTGGCTAAAAAAATTATCAAAGTTTATTTAGTGTTGTTAACCCAATTTTTCGATGTATATAGTAACTAGTCTACTTAACTAATAACCAGTAAAACATTTCGATTAAGGATATTTTAATTTTTTGATTAATAGGTTCAAAGGATAACCGGTTCATTACAAAGAACTAGTAACTAGACAATTGCAGTAACAAATTAATTAACAAAATAGGAGAATTTGAGCTTGTGACCAATAGTTTGTTGTTTAATTTTTGAATTGTACTGGGTAATGACTATTTAAGTTACAACATCACTATGAGTTGGTATAAATAGGAGGATTTGAACATAGGGAAGAAGAGAATTCCTTTCCATAATTTTATGTGTAACTTTTGAAAGAGTTTTGGGATTACTTGATCAAGATTGCTAGAGATTTTTTTGAGCATTCTTCCCTTTCTATTTTGGAGAATTTTAGCTTGAAACTTTTCTTCTTGATGCATAAGTAAAAAACTAAGATACTTTTTATATTTTTTTCTAATGTTCAAAACTCGAACAACCTATTGATGCAAATCAGTAAACCAAAGTTATAAATTTGAGATAGAAAAGATTAACCACACGATGGAACGAAATTGTAAGCATAAAAAAATTGTTTATGCTTTTTAGTTTTAATAATTGTTTTGTTTTAATTTTTTGAGTTTAAATCTATAATAAGTTTTAAAAGTTTTCTAAGCTTTTATTTGTGACTATATTTTCTTCTTTACAAGTAGTAATCATGAATTTCCTTGGATTCATATGTTGAATTTTAATATCTTCATAAGCAACCTATTAATCAAAAGGAAATCTAAATTAGTGATTTCTAAAAGATGTCAAAAGTAATCATAAGACGCCTTAGAAGGCAATTGGAATTAAAAACACCACAGCAACCTATTCGTGAAACAATTCAATCATAAGAATAAATATGTTTTCAAGCCGAAGGAGTACAACTAGTTGAAGTTTTTAACGATGAGCCTCAACAACCTCTTACGACATAAGTACCTTTTCATTAGATACCCATAGAATAAGAAGCAAAAGAGAAACAACAAGTACCTTCAACTGGTTGATTTTTGACACCCCAACAGTCGTCCCAACAATGGAGGTTGAATGCATAACTGAGTGAACAAAATATCGAACCTAATGAGGTAACCTCTATAGGACAAAAATGGCAATCTACAACACCCAGTTACTATATTCCCAAAGCAATTGCACCCTCTTGATTAACACCAATTATAAGCTACTATGCATCTAACTCAATTTTTGTTTTAAATCCAACCATAGCCAATTTAGAATTGGAACATAATCAATTTTTAATGCAGTTGGAACAATTATGCAACTTGGAACAAAGACCTTCAAACTGATCAAGTTTTCAACAACATGCAAAATTAGTGGATGCAATAGTGGCCCCTATTGTTGTTCAACAAACACAACCACTTCATTAAGTTGATTAACTAAGTGTACCTATCATGAAAACTATTGAATGACCACCATTTAAATGAAATATACCAATTACAACCACCCAACATAGTGTTGCAACTACATTAACTTGTGCATATTATCAACAAGTTGGACATGAGTTCAAGAATTATCTTTTTGTGGATGATAAATTGAAAAAATTAATGAGAGAAGAACTTCAAACTTCTCTACAGCTTGTGGTACCAAACACACCAATGACCCATGTTGGTGTACTTGTATAACAAACTTCAATACAACCAAGTTATGTTACCAATCCAATACCAATTAATCAACATGTAGGTTGGCCACAACCTATTACACCACTAGTAGCATGGCAACCTACAATAGTACCATACCCAATGTGGTACAATATAGTACCATCTTTTATACTTATGGATCCTAACATGTACTCAATGTACTATTCAGGAATCAAAGGACATGATCCATTTATTTTTGGAAAGAGCATGGGGTACGAAGTCGGTGTTATTCAACTGAAACAAGTGCCACCTATTGAACAATTGGTGCAAAACCAATATCTTGTCAAAATTCCCACTTTAGGATTAAAACAACTGATTCCTGTCACAAGAAATGCGTTTGTTCCACAAGCGATGATATTTGTTTTACTTGTTAATATACATGTTACCATTGAGCTACTAGTCTATGGTAATGGTGTTCCTATTCAATAGCCCAGAAGGGTTAATCCATAGCATGGTGGAGAATCGCTTGAAAGTTTGCCCAATGGAAGATTGCCAAGAAAAGGATCACTTGATCGAGACCCACCTGGAAGACCACCATTGAATCCACTTGTTGGATTTTATGGATGGCAAACGCTTGACTCGAGGATATATATGCAACCATGGTACCAACTAGTTCTAGTTTTATCTAAACCAACTAGTAAGGTGCCATATCGAAAATTTCAATATCCCACATATGTGAAGGATAATGATCCTGATGTTCACATTAGAGTTTTCAAAAAAATGATCAAAGCGAATTGTGAAACTATGGAGATAAACATCATCAACTTATTTGGTTTTACTTTACAAAATAACATCTCAAAATGAGGTGAGAACTTTGTACAAGATCATCCTAACTACACCTTTGATGAACTAGAGTTACAAGCATTTTCAAGCCGTGAAGAATGATAAAAAAATCTACTTGTAGTTAAGGAATATTCAACAACAAATTGGCGAACGGGTAGAAGTTTACTATGAACATTTAGTTAAATTGGCTAAATGTTTACAAGTGAAAGCTACTAATGTTTTCCTTATTACCATATTTAGAGCAAGTCTACAACCATACCTTAGATTGGCAACAACATGTATGACAAGAAATACCCTAATTAAACATAAGGAAGCTACAGTAATTTGTGAGGAAAGTGGACCGGTTATAACAAACTATAACATTTTGATAACTCAACCAAAGTTTAAACCGATTGCACAACCCATTGTCGCCTATGCAACTTATAGACAATAGTTAATTTATTCAAATTATGGTTAAACACGTCATGTTGAAGAAACCTATCATAACAGAAAGAAAGAAGAACCAACAGTTCTTGTTGTACCCACTAAAGTTGTTGAATGAGTGGTTGAAGGGACTACATAACATGTTAAGTTAGCCAGAGTCCCTTTAAGATATCCTTGTATTATCTATTTTAGTTTTAAACATCATGTTCTTGATTGTCCTAGAAAAATAAAAGTTCAAAATATGTTCTGGATTAAATCAAACACTATTATTATTGTTGCAGCAAAAAATCCTAAACCTGATAATGTCCAAGTCAATGTAGTTACAGTTGTCATGAAATGCAGCTAAGCACCAAAACAACAAGTTCTTAAAAACGAGAACTAGTGAAGGCAAAAACAACAACTAATCGATGAACAAAAGAACAATTGCGTGATTTTTTTGTTCATACCATCAAGGAATTACAGGGAAGTGACTCAATGTTCCAAGCACCCATTGATTTAAACAAACCACTTCATTCAAATTAGGTTGGTTTACCAAAACCAGTAAGTCAACCAATTATAAATAAACAACTTATTTAGTTAACATCACAAACCATTCACTTGTTAGTTAATTAACTAACTAGCATGGAAATCAATTAAAATTTAATTATGTAATATATAATATTATTAATAATTTCATCATTTTTTAACTTATGATTTATTGACACATGTCACTACCTAAACACATAATCAACCTAGGCACATATTCTAGGAATTAGATACGAGAATATTCAATCAACATACCATTGTTGACTACACAACACCATTCATGAGGTTTAATCCCTTGACCTTTGGAATGGAGACAAACACCCTTACCATCAAGCCACCCCGCTTGTTGTAGTGATATGTTATATTACATTTTATTTATCAAATATTTCATTTTAAACATTACAAAAACATAAATTTTGAAAATTCAAATCTTATTGAAATTTTGTTCAAATGAAATTATTCGAGTTTACTTTTTTTTTAAATTCAATAATGTACATAATTATATTTATTTCTTTTTGAAAATTTAAAATCATTTGAACAAAAAAAAAGTTGAATATCATTATTCAATAACATTTCAATGACCATTCTTTTGAGAAAAAAATAAAAATAAATGGATAATATTTTTGCTAATATAATAATACTACCTATGTTAAGCTCCTTTCAATTTATATGACTATTTTTCATTAATTTAAATTATTTCACCTTACATTATTTATGGTTATTTATGGCTATTTTCAGTTTTTTTGGTTATTTTTTGCAATCTTAAGCAATTTTAATATATTGCTTTTGGTTGTTCTTTATTAGGGCTATTGGTGGTTATTAATGGTTATTGGTACCTACTTTATTAGTGGTTATTAATGCTAATTAGTGGTTATTCTATTAATAGTTATTGGTGGTTATTCTATTAATGGTCATTAGTAATTATTCTATTAGTGGTTATTGGTGGTTATTGGTGGCTATTCTATTAATGGTTATTGGTGATTATTCAATTTATGACTATTGTTGATTATTTTATTAATGACTATTGTTGATTATTCTATTAATGGCTATTGTTGATTATTCTATTAATGACTATTGTTGATTATTCTATTAATGACTATTGCTGATTATTCTATTAATGACTATTGCTGATTATTCTATAAATGATTATTGTTCATTATTTTATAAATGATTATTGCTAATTATTCTATTAATGACTATTCGTGGCTATTTTATTAATGATTATTCATGATTATTTTATTAATGGTTATTGATGGATATTATATTGGTGGATATTGGTGCTTATTAATGGTTATTATATTAATGGTTATTTTTGGCTATTTTATTGGTGAATATTGGTGTTTTTTAATAGTTATTATATTAGTGGCTATTAATGGCTATTTTATTGGTGAATATTGGTGTTTATTAATGGCTAATATATTAATGGTTATTGGTGGATATTAATGGCTATCAGTGGATATTTTGCTATTGGATATTGGTGGTTATTAATGATTATTGTATTAGTGGCTATTGGTGGTTATTAATGATTATTGTATTAGTGGCTATTGGTGGTTATTAATGATTATTATATTAATGCCTATTGGTGAATATTCT
>Ga0209208_10001476_pt1 | contig 33269 bp, 19 predicted proteins | sample S1TSphfallax_3_FD_187694 | JGI IMG/M metagenome (GOLD analysis project Ga0209208, IMG submission 187694) | Host-associated microbial communities from peat moss isolated from Minnesota, USA - S1T2_Fd - Sphagnum fallax MG (SPAdes) (version 2) | ecosystem: Host-associated > Plants > Peat moss >...
ACAACAACAAATTTCCAGGGAAAAATCAATGGCCACAATACTAAAGAGGTCTGGGGGGGGGGAGGGGCCAGACCCGGTTACCCTATTCCGCATATTCTCTATTGTTATTCCCTTGGGGGATACTAGAAGGGCGAGCATCCAGATACCCATTGACGGGTAATTTTGAGGCACTTCCCCTTTTGATTTAATGAAACCTTTTACCCTCCGGGTACATGAGGGTCAATTAACCCACAACGCTGGTTTGAACCACCTCGGTGAGTAGAGGGATGTTGGTGGGCGGGGGGGGCTTGATGACCATTCAAACCCTTCAATAGAAGACAACCCATGGTCAATATGACAAACCCCGTGTAACTACCCATGGTCAACTTGACAAACCCCATGTGCCTACCTACCTACCCATTTCCCAAACTCAAGTTTGACCATGGTTATACCATGGGACGTGGAGTTTGGGAATTCTAACCTGGGGTCATACATACCATTAGTACCTTGGCAGCTTTGACATTAATTTATATAATTTGTCGAAATGTGAAAATGTTTCAAAAAATAAATAATAATAATATTAAATTAAAAATAATTATATTTATATATACTCTTTTTTTAAAAGAAAAAAATTAATTTGTGAAGGAAAAATACATAATCTTCTAGAACATTCTGGAACATTCCTTTTTGGCATGGAATACTCAAATTTATTTATTTATTTATTTATTTGAGGAGGCACGTGTTGTTGAACCCACTTGGTGGAATAACAAGGACAAGAGAGCTGGGCGCCCAGTTGGCGAGCCTGGAAGGGCCAGACTGAAATGCCAAAACTCAGGGCTACAATTATGGCTATTCCCATTAGCCATTATTAACCATGGAGTGGAAATTGCCAGATTTTTTTATATTGAAACTCTTTTTTCTTTTTTTCCCTTGCTACTACTAATGATTGAAAACTCCCAAAAAAATTTCATTTTTTGAATTATTATTTAAAATTATTTTTTGGTGAAATTTCTCCAATAATAAATTTTTTTTAAGAAGTTGCTAAATATTGTGGGAGGAAAATAGGGTTTAGGGTTTAGGGTTTGCACACTAGGTTATGAAGGAAGAACTCATATGTCTTTCATCCAGGAGTAGGAGGCTTTATATAATAATAAGTTATTAAGGTGAAACTCATGTGTGTTTTGTTTCATGCACAACTAAGCATAAGTTGTAACTTGGCTGTTGAAAATAATTCCAAAGGAGTTGTCAGCAAAATCAAAGCAGGTCCCACCTCCGTAGATTTGCCCCTGGCAGAGATGTACCAAGTTCTCTTAATTTATACAATTTTATAATGCTCTGTGCAAGATTGATCAAAACATCGTTGCACAAACATTTTTTCACTTACTAAGAAGTTTGTGAAGTTTTTGAAATTGCAGAGAGGTAGGATTTTGCAGACCACAAACTATGATGCAAAATGATGGTGGCATCATGAGACTGTACACCTTCTCCCCTGAACACAACTTGCAAGAGAAAACATGGGTGCTGTCCACGAGTGCCATCCTTCATATGTTGAGGCCCAAACTCATCTTCCTTCAATTAAACTCAAGTCTTTTAGGTGACATCTAGTGATGACAGCAGCAATTTTGTACTCCCAACTCTCACTACCACCTCACTCACTGTAGTAAATGATTGTGAGGACCAAAAGATCTCAAACTTCAAAGTCACTAGCACACAAATGTGAGTGGCATTCATGTATAGTTGTGCAACTATTGCGGAAGAGTGCTGTGCAGTTGGCACATTTGCAATTCAATAGAATTCAGCTATTTCACAATCACCACTGTGATCACTATAAGTGACTAGACAAACAAATTCCATGACACAGCCACTACTGAACCAACATAATTTCCCTAGCTAGTATTCAAACCTGGCAAATCCTGCGATCTACCTCCCAGTCACAGAATGAAAATTGTCATGAAACTTATGCAGAACAATGGAACTTTCAAAATGAGACCGCAACAAAACGATTTATGCACCAAACACCTGTCAAAGATGAACAAATAGTAACTTCATAGAAAAGAAAAATATCTATTGATCTATTGATATGTCCTGACTACACCTCACACAATGAAACATTTATATGATCTGGTCTAATCACACTACCTGAGTAACAGTGGATTACTATGGTCCTCAATGACCCTTGAAAGCTAAGTGGGCTCATTCTCAAAACTCCTCAATTCTAACTATGGCTCCTGTACAGCCAGCAAAGGAAAGAGACAAAAGTCCCCTACTACAACACCTATACAGCAAGCTCAAAAAAAAGGGACATTAAAACCCTGTTAATTCTTCAAGCCTGATCGAGAAACCCTAATCAGATGTTGCTGGCCTTGGCATCAGATTCTCAACTGGAGCTGATGAGTTTGTTGTCCCCGCTCCAGAAGCAACTGCCTTCGACATGCCAAACATCTGCAGCATTAAAAGATGAACAAGAGCTAGAAGTCAGAAATCTTTCACATGTCACTTGGTAGTTAGAAATCCATACATGATTCAACAGACCCTGCAAATCAAAGAGTGAACAGACTGATTATCATGTTCATCTAAATGGGGACAATTCCAAACTCAATTCTCATCTCTTGTTGGAAAACAATTCAGGCATGCTTGCTGGCCACAGAAAGTAGCACCATGTCTTTCATGAGCTTCAAAAGCAACTTCATTGCACATCCAAGTCGGGTGTAAAATCTACAACAGTGTGCAGAAAAAATCAGCAAAGCAAATCTGTTGCTATCCACAGGAAGCAATCGTTCAACAAATCAAACCTGTGAGACCACATAACTAGGGTTCACAAAACTCTCTTGTTTTTCACAGGGTTTTGAAATTACAAGCATGCAAATTCCACAGCAACAAACAGTTCCTTTGAAAACCTTTTGCCATTTGCACAAACCCCTGCCAAAATTTTCGAACCTCCAAAAAAACTGCTCCTCAGAGAAGGCAAAATTTACAGAACAGGCAGCATTCCTATAGAATTTTTCTCCTTTTTTTCCCCCCCTTCAGAATGGACAAAAGAATCTACAAACAACAGCAACAATCGTCCAAAGTGCCCGGCGCCGCAAAAACGCTTTATCATGACGTGTAATTACCCTCAGGGGGAAAAATAAATAAAAACAACAACAGACCGCAACATGAACCCTCTGCAAAAGATGCACCTCTTCAAGTCACAAAAATACACACACATACATACACAAAGACATGCAAAATTCACAGACAAAAAATTCACCTTATTTAGAGTCTTCTTGAGACAATCCTTGTGCTCGTCCATGGAGGCATGCACGAACTCGTCGATATGATCCACCACATCTCCGAAGAACGTCGTGGACGTGGTGTCCGACTTCTTCTTCCGACATGAAGAAGGCGACGCCACGGCAGCGGCAGCTGCAGGGGGAAGAGATGGCGATGCGGTCTTCTCTACCTCCACACTCTGTACCTGCTCGCTGCCACTCATCCTGGCAACGCGATTTCACCGTCTTCACTTACGATAGATTAGATAGATAGATAGATACAAACCCTAAACACAAACCCTAAAACTTCTTGTTCTTGTTTCTTCTTCTTCTTCTTCTTCCTCCTCCTCCAGTCCCTCCGCCTCGTGTATCTTCGTCTATTGGATCTTCGCTTTCGCAGTTATGCACCTTCGAAAAACACTTTGAAGTTGCATTTGATGTGAGAGAGAAGAAAGAAGAAGCTTCACGAAGGTTCTAGAGAAATGAAGTGATTTTGGGGAACTTGAAGATGTTCAAGGCAAGGCAAGGCAAGGAAATTGTGTTTAGATTCATTCTAGAGTATAGTACTAGCTTCTTAAGGGATTTTTATAGGCCCCTAGGTAATAATAATAATAATAATAATAATAGGTCTATTTTTTATATGAGGATTTTTTAAACATGATATATTTTGGCTTGTGTTGAAACTTGAGATATTTATTAGTTATCATCGAGTTTTAATGTCTTGAAGGATTTTGGTTTTCTTTATATTTATAGAGGATTTTTTTTTTGAAGATTAATATATTTTTGCATGGTGAAATATTTGAATTTTCGTAGTTCTTCTTTTTGCCTTGAGATACTTTTTTAATGTAAATAGCAAGGCGACAATGTGACACACTCCCTTTTGTTTATATCTTTGAAATCATTGCTTATTATGGTGAACGTTAATTTGAACTTCAAAACCAAATGAGAGGAAATCATCTCTCGTTTAAACTTTGATGCCCTTTTTAGACATCAATCGTTTATCTCATTCCTTATGTCAAAGGATGTAATGTGAGGAGATGAGAGACAATCGTCTTTCATTTAACTTTGATGTCCTTTCTACACATCAATTGCTTAATTTATTGCTTACGTCAAAAAGATATAATATGAAGGTAAAGTGTAAGGAGATGCTTAAAGAGATTAGTGCTAATCCCCCAAAAAAAATGATCCTTCAATTGTTTTTTGAATCAACATTAATCTCATCAACAAACATTCTAGGCCAACCACGTGTAACTTGAACAAGTAATCCCAATTTTCACTTATGCCATTAACACTAATAATTATTTTTTTCTCTTTTTTATCATTTACATTTGGTAGTAAAAATAATGATAATCTAATATTCAACATTCCACTAAATGATGAAGCTAAAGGTGTGTAGAGTTTTTTTTTCAAATTTTTGGCATGGCAAGTTTTTTTTTTTGGTGAATTTCTAACAATTCCAAAAAAATTAATTAGTGCCTAACCAGGCTAGGTATTGCCTTATTGCAATAGGTGCCTTTAAGTACATGGATTCATTAGCTTCATGATTTTTCACTAGGATCCTAGTGAGTTGTAAATTGGGAATCATGGCCCCAGAGTTATGGCTATCGAGATTAATTTTGGACGAGTGATTTTCTTGGGGATTTTTGTTTATATGTAGCCAAAATGACAATCATCTATAGGAAGATGATGAAAATTGGCCATCATCATCCTTAGGAAGATTTAACCAAATTTGGCAATTAACCATATATGAAGTACAAAACTTTAATCATATTTATATATTTTTGGCTACACATTAAAACCAAAATATAAAAATCTGGCATAATTTAAAATATTTTTATATTGGAACATGTGCAAGTAAGAGAATTAATATTATTTAAGTGTTAATTTCACAAATGCAATTTGCGGAAGCATCCACATTCTTTACTGCCACCACCACCATTGTTAACACTATTGTATGGTGTTGTGAATTTCTTTTTGTTGAGAGTTTAAACCTTGAAACCTTAAATTGTTGTTGGTGAGCAATGATCTCATAACCTTTTGAATTTTAATTGGTAGTCTTGAGAAAAAGACTAAAAGTTTGATAGAGGAGCACTCCTTGAAAAGGGCATGATGGAATCAAATGCATGTTAGTGCCCCGACTTCTTTTCCTTTCTATCCTTCATGTGTATTGCAAAATCTTTGTGATAGGTTAATTGAAATACATTTGGAAGATTTTTCACCGTATTCATCTTTTTAGAGCTTCAATTCAGCTTGTCAATGAACAAGTTCAACTTTTCATTTTGAACAAGACCCAAAGTCACAATAATATTGTCTACTGAAATTGATGTGATTGGGATTTGATTGATTTTGGGTTTCTTTTTATTCTAATGTCATGAATCAAGTGACAATCTTTGGCAAGGAAGCCATCATCGTCTTCACAACATGCACATGAATTTTTGCATTGATGATGTTAATTATTGATCTTCAAGAATTGTCCTTACTCAAACTACATCAAACCCATGAAATGAGGTCAAACAATAATTTCATGGTGTTCACAATTAGGCCAAAATTGAGTTGTTTGTTCAATACTTGTGTGTTGATTTTCTTCATTTGTCTTGGAACCAAAGATTAGACTAATCAAGATTGATGTTCTTTAGCATCTTTCTAACATATGTAATGTCCTAATACAACACTAATGATCATGAGAATGTCTAAATATGTTCACAACCCATGGTTACCACCTTGATCATAATATGGTAGATATTTTCAAGAAGTTTCCTACTACATCTATCTAATCATAGTCCTAATCAAAGACCTTTTCCACTTCCACGAACAATTGAAGACATTGTTTTCATTTCGCTATTGTCCAAGTAATAGAAAATATAGATCATGTCTTATAACCATTATAATGGATCCATCATTTCATAGCAACATCTATCCCATTTGGATGATTGCCTTCCACAATATCATAAAATTGTACACATTGGTAGCAAACAATTTTCAAACCTTTAATTCCATGGTACATATTTGAAGCCACACTAGGAGAAAAATCGAGGTTTTCAACTATGGTTTCAACTGCATTTTGAAATTGAAAACATCATTTTCAACTGTAAAATGTTTTTTTCAACTCAAAATGACATTTTCAATTGCTTACCAAAATAGTTGAGAATGTTGAGTTGAACCAACAACACATTCAAACCTATTTACACGTGTCAATTTTTCAATCAACATTGAGGTGACATGATTTTAATTGAAAACAACATACCATTTTAATTGACAAAACATTTTTGACTTATGGACGAAGTTCATCCAAATTTCGAAGTTGAATTTTCAACTATTTTCCAACTTCAAGATTTGTCATATGGGGTAACCTCCCATTGGATGAACTTCATCCATTAATAAACCATGACAACATAAAAAAAATGAGTTGAAATTTCAACTACATTCTAATTAGGTCATCAAATTGTAATTTTAATTATATTACAACTGAACCAATCAAAAAGTCTAACCAATAGTTTGTTGCCACATGGCCCTATTTAGAGTTATGTTTAGGCAAAAAATCTAAGCAATAGTTTGTTAACATGTGTCCCTAGTTAAAATTATGTGTAAGCTTAAATATAAGTATGTAGGTCTACCTAAAAATAAATAGATAGGTATCCACCTACTAAGCCTAACTATTTATATAGACCTCCCTAACCTAAACCTAAGTAGGTAGGTATATAGGTTTAAATAAATAAGTAGACCATAGTGCTACTTTGGCTTAAGGTAAATAAGTAGGTTTCAAATAATCTTTTTTCTCACCAAGTGGCCTTTAAGGTCGAACCTTTCTTATTAATTTGTCTTAGGTGCCAACTTCAACTTTTGAAAACATTAAATGCACCAACTTTACTATGTAATTTACAAACTTGGAAGCTATGACAAACAATATGGGATAAAAATTATAGTTACATTCTAGTTGATATTTTGTCTTAAATGTTTTGAAATAAAAAAATTTAAACCTTCTCTAGTTTGAAACCCTATATCTTTTTCATTTTAATTCCGTTTTGAGTCATTTAAAAAGCTATGGGTGCGCCAATTAGTGATTTACAAGATTTCTTTGAACTCCAAATGCAACAAAGCAGTGAGAAAATAGTTTAATTTCAACATTTGAAACTATGATATTTTGTTTTAAATGTTTTGAAGAAAAAAATTTAAACCTCTTTAATTTGAAACCCCATATCTTTTTCATTTTTAATCCATTTTCAGCGATCTAAAAAATTATGGGTGTAGCAACTAACAATCTACAATATCTCTCTGATGTTCAAATGCAACATTTAATCTCAAATTCCAAAACTATGATATTTTTTTTATAATGTTTTGAAAAAAAAAACTTAAAAACCTCTCTAGTTTGAAACCCCATATTTTTTTCATTGTAAATTTTCTTTGAACGATTGAAAAAATTATGGGTGCACCGATTAACAATTTATAAAACTTGTTTGAACTTCAAATGCAACAAAGGAATGAAAAAACATTTTAATACCAAAATCCAAAATTGTGATATTTTGTTTGAAATGTTTTGGAAAAAAAACTTTAAGCCTTTCTAGTTTGAAACCCCATATTTTTTTCATTTAAAGTTCATTTTGAGTGATTTAAAAGGCTATGTGTGTGCCAACTAGTGACTTACAATATTTTTTTAAAATCCAAATGCAAACTAAACAATGACAAAAAAAATTAGTTCAAAATTCGAAACTATTTTAACAAATCTATCACCAAACATGAACCCCTTTGCACAAAACAACCCATATCCTTTTCGTTCTTTGACCAAATTGAATGGTTTTTATATCACTGGAAATGTTAAATGGAAGGCTACAAAGTTTATTTTAACAACAAAAAAGGAGCAATGTGTAAGAAGTTGACTTCCTTTGAAATCTAAAGTGTACGGTGGTAAACCTATTACCTTAATTGAAATTAAGTTGTAATTTTGGATTTTGATATTAAATTCTTTTGTTGCATTTGCATTTGAAAAAGGTCATGTAAATATATAGTTGATACACCCATAGGTTTTTAGATCACCCAAAAGAAACGAAAAATGAGAAACATATGAGGTTTGAAATTAGAAAGGGTTTTAAGTTTTTTCTTCCAAAACATTTGAGACAAAATATCAATTAAATTGCAGCTAATTTTTTTTATTACATGGTGTTTAGGCTTCATTAAACTATGGTTAACCATCTGAGGTGAATTAAATGTCTAATATCAATTAAAATGCAACTATAATGCACCATAGGTTTACTTGCATTTTTTTTTTCCAAAACATTTGAAACAAAATATCACAATTTCAAATGTTGAAATAAATTTTTTATTGTTATTTTGTTGCATTTGGATGACAAAAAGGTCATGTATATCCCTATTCATAGGTTTTAGATCACTTAAAATGGATTAAAAATGAAAAAGATATGGGGTTTGAAAATAAAAAAGGTTAAAGTTATTTCTTCAAAAAAATTGAGACAAAATATAACAAATGTCCTTTCCTCCTCTTCATGTTTTCTTACTTGCTCCTTTGTTTTTGGTGTTTAGAGAAAACTTTTAATCCTTCAATTTGAATTTCTAATGACATAAGTATCATTATTAATTTGGTTAAGTAATGAAACAAATATTAAAATTTATAATGGTCCTTGGGCTTGTGTTCAATGTTGGGTGGTTCTAGGTACTTAATATCCAATTACTAACTAGATTAAAACAACAATTACCTATAATAATTAACTAGTTTAATCTACCTACTATTTATTGTAGATAATATTAACTAATAGGGAATAATCTTTTAAAAAGATTTAATTTATTGTAATGAAATTAACAAAATTAATATAACTTTAATAATATTAACTATTTAAATATTGCATTAACCATAAATACTGGAACAAGTACATACATTAATTTAATAACATTGTTATTTTCAAATGTTAAAGTGTAATTAGTTCTAAACTAGCTTAGTTATATTTTTATACTTTTTATAATTAATAATATTATGATATGATCCAAATTTAGGCAACTAATTAGTAGTTAATTCCTATTAATTAATTTAACATACATGGTGCCTAAGTTTGGTTAAACTAGGGTTCACCATTTAAGGTTAATTAAATGTTTAATGTGACACGTAAGGTACACTTAAGGCTAAGCCATGAAGCACCTAAACTAGACCTAACTAAATCACATATGCCATGTGCGTAAGTACTTAGTATTTCATGAAATAATTAATTAATTGATTTGCAAATCAAATTAATCAGTAAAAATTTTAATGTATTTAATTATTTGGAAATTATTTATAAAATAAAATAATTATCTATTTATTTAAAAAAAATTTAAAAATTCTAGTGATCAACTAAAATAAAATAATTAAGTTTTAATTTGACTATTAAAAAATATATTCACTAGTTGGTAATTCATGAATATTAACTATAAATTATTAAATTTTTAGCTTATGAAATCAAATTGTAGATAATAAATTATTTTTAATGAACCATTAATATTAATAAAATAATTTAATTCATGAATAGTTAATTATTTTAATAGTTAGCTATTAACTAATTAATATTTATTAGTTATTAACAATAATTATATAGTTGGGGTAATCCAACTTATAAACAAGATGATGCTGGATTTTTAATGGACAACTTTCAACATATGTTGGTGAATGGCAATGAGTCATTTGTCTTCCCATCACAAGTCCAACAAGTTTTTTATTCTGATGATTCTTCCAACCGATGGTGGAAAGTTATATTGCATAAGGGGCCATGGAGCATACGTGTGTTCCCGGACATTGTTCATGCATCCAACACATTTTCATATTCATTTGTGCTAATGTGCAAAAAGTTGACTAGGTTGAGGTGTGAAGTGGGCCACGTGGAATGTGTTGAAATAAATATAATTATGCAATCGAATGCAAGTTGAACCTGACATGTAGTTGAAAACTGGTTGTTTAGAAAATGGCCTTTTTTCCTAATGTCAGTAAATGTACATCCTTGGGGAAGGTCTTTCCAATGTTAGTTGCAAATTCTTCAAACAATGATTTGGTTAAAGTGTTTTAAGTGTCATTGAAGTTCAAGTCTATGAAGTTGCAATGGTTATGGATGCATGCATCAAAATCTTGATAACAAATGATTAGTGGGGTAAAAACACACTATGACAAAAAATTTGGACACATCCATTTTTGGACATCCACATGGTTTTATAGGTTTGATATATATAGTTGCATAGTTCCCCAAATGAAACATGAAAGAATACCAAAAAGACTGAAATTAAACAAAAGATTATGACTTGGTCATTACTACATATATGTGTTTATATGCTAGTTTTTTTTACTAAGCTTTTTGTCATAATGGACATTAACAAAAATATGGTTACAATCAAAATAAACAAGTTATTTTAGCAACATAGTTGATTGAATTTGTTATGACCACTATTACAAAATCATGACCTTTTAGAATGTCCAACTTCACCAAAGTGTCAATTTTGAACAAAAGTGATGTCCATCTTATCTAGTGGGATGGGGCATGAAAGACATGTATAATTTTTTCCTAGTACATTTAATTAAAGTGACATTTTTGACTAGGTGTTAATCAAACATCTAATAAAAAGGGATAAACAAAAAAAAGGTCCATCAAAATGATCATGCCTTAATCAATTGAACACATTGATTTGACATTAATTAGGTAGGCCTAGTTCAAAGTTATCTACATACCTAGTTAACTAACCCATTATAACTAACCTATTGACCTATTAATTAAACCTAGGTTACCTACCTAACATAATTAATAGTTTGTTAATAAAACTTAGGTACTTAATATTTACCTAACTTAATAGGTTCAACTAGGTAACCAAGCTAACCCTAACAAGGTATGTCATTACTTAAAGGCCTAGCTTTAGGATAGGCTAATTAAGCAAATCAAATATACCTACCCTATCAACCTACTTATTTGCCTATCTACCTACCTCCTTATTTGTACCTATTTAGTCACCTCAACAACTTCCTTACCTACCTACCTACCCACATGTTAACACATTTCAATCATTACATGTGGAAATTGATATATATATATTTAAGCAACACCAACAAATATTTGAATCAAAGGTTAATCCTCTTTGAATCTTTTCTTTGAATGGTTTCATGGGTTTCTTGGTGCAACCAATACACAATTTTAAAAAGTGTTTTTAATAAGTGAATATTGCATTATACAAATAACATTAATGGAAATGGAAATGATTTCATGATAAATCTATCTGATCATGGAATTTTGTTTTGATATTGTAAGATTCAAATCAACAAATATTTGAATTCAATTTAGGTCACAACACATTGAATAAAAAGTTAATCCTTTTAAAATCTTGTCTTCGAGATTGCTACGGAAACATGCATTTCTTGGTGGAATAGGACAATTTTTATAAAATAAACTCAATAGGTGAAAGACTAAATTTCATGTTGTAAAATTAATGAAATGAAAATGATTTTATGGAAAATACATATGATTATGGAATTTTATGTTGATATTGTAAAATTCAAGGAACAAGGAAAATATGTTAATATTTTGACCTTATGTTAGTTCAATTGTCACTAACAATGTGGAGCAATTTGGAGCCCAAGTATATGATTGAAATATCATACTTAAAACTTAATTTTGTATGGAGCAATAGGTCAATTTAAGATTTGAACTTCACCTCTAAATAAACAACTTTGGACATACACGTTACAAATTAATTAAACCCTAGATCCCAGGGTTGACTAATTTGGTCCACTTTCCAATGTATTTGCTTCTTTTCCTAACATTTAGGGTTTAAAGCTTAAAAACTGTACTTGCGACACCTTTGGTGCCATTGTGTGGGATGTTGGCTCTCATGTGGGGTAATACCAACTACATGCACTTTCTTTAAACACATTCAACTCCTCCCGTTGATGAGTCAACATTGTGCTCACCAAAGATGGCATTCACACCTTAGTCGACATTGTCATTATCGACCTAGCACAAACAAATTTATTTCCCTGATCTTACACCACCTAAAGATTTGTTGCTTCCAATGTGGTTCAAACCAAAGAACAAAGCTATTGCGATCGACACCCTACCAATCAATTCCTCTCCTTAGCAATGGAGGTGTTTGGATGTTTACATAATCAAGTGGATGTGTTTTTACACAATTGTGCCAATGCCATTTGGAGTTTGAAACAACTATAATACCTTCCTCTTTTTGCCTTGATTATTTTTCTTCGGCAAAAAATTTCAATCACATTGTAAAGGTTACAAGTATCCTCCATCTTAAGTCGACGATAACTATAAGTCTAGTTACTTCCTGACTTACCATCCTATAAATTCCCCATTTCCTTTTTTCTTATCCCTTTGTACATTTTCCTAATCTACGGTGTGTCTATCAATAAAGTTTTCCTGGGTTGCATCAAAAACTACACTGGCATGGCTTTTGAAGTCATTGACTTCATCAACCCTGTGGGTAAGTTTTTATTGCTCACCATGGAAGTCCTGACCCTAAATCATATAAACATTTGATTTTCCAACTTTCCTAAATGGTTTTTCTACAAGCTTGTGATGTATTTGAATCACAAAATGAACATCAATAATATATCAAATGCTTCATACAAGATTCAAAATGCTAGGAATTGATACAGAGTCATGCAGCTGGAGATTGATAATCAGTTCTTCCAATTCAACAATCAAACCCTGTGTCATGAGAGGCAATGAAATTTCCATGATCCAAAGAGTAGTATCAGAATTGAACAAACCGTGAAAGGTTGAAATGGAATTCGATGAAATCCAACAAGTTCTGAATCAAGAAACATTTACTGTATGTGAACATGAGACTCTAGATTGTCGTCCATCAAACAATACACTAATTACCACACAGCACCAATGATAAGAAAAACCCATAGAAACTGGGAGTTCCACACTACCTCATAAGACTTCTAAGACTTGCAAAATCTCATGTTTGACATCAATTTGCCACCCTCCCAGCTCCCATAATTTAGCACAACTACCAGGCTTCAACTATCCTTTTGAAATGTTGCAGCCAATAACTAGTGACATGGCACTAAAGATTCTCTCAAGAGACTGACTTTTGGCAGAAACCTTTGGATAAGAATGTTACGAAACTTGCCATCTCATACAACACTCCCTTCACCAATGGAGAGACTACTATATTATCCATAAAGATGGAATGCCTCATCTCTAGATTAGAAAACCTACAGCACAAATTTTGAGAGATCAGTTCTCTTCAGAAGATCACCCACAGCTCGCCGTACTTTCTGCATTCACAAATTAGAACATAAGCATAAGCTAGTAATTTGCAGACAGATGTGGTTATAAATATATGTTCTATTGGAATGCCCTGGCCAGAGGCATCATTGCACTTCCAAGGGTGGCAGGATGTTGGGATACCTGAAGCTACAGCCTTATTGGGTGACAATACCTTTACACATAGCAGGCTTCAAGTTTTGGTGCACTGACCTCTTTATCTATTGTAAAAGTCTCGCCCATTCTTTCTGGGGCATGAAAGCTTATCTCCTCCACCACCCTTTCTATCACCTGTGTTGAGAACCAGAACCTCTTAAGCATCAACAATTTCATTCACATCCACAGGGATGTCTCAGAGGCAAAAACTTTGAGAAGGGCAATGCAAGATTCTAACCACTGGCCAGTATCCCTCATGAAAAAGACACCAGTGGAAGCAAATAAAACATACCGCATGCAGTCTTCTGGCACCGATATTTTCAACTGAGCGATTAACCTGTAATGTGAGTAGTGAGTTTCAAATCAGTGAGACTGTTCAAGCTCTTTGAAAGATGTTAAGAACATGGATGTAACTAAGGCATTGCTTTAGAAGATGGGCTTATTTTATACCTCAGCAGCCACACCAGCAAGCTCCTTAATAGCCTCATCTGTGAAGATCAATTCTATGCCTTCAGTTTTCATCAACAGTTGTTGCTGCTTAATCATATTCATCTCTGGCTCTGTCAGAATTCGGTAAAGATCCTGCCACAGCACCATTCCTCATATTTTGGCACAAACTTTTGAAGACATCCAAGAGAAGACTGCTCACTGAACATCCTCAATGCTTCAGTGCAGTTGAATCCTATGACTGGAGAATGAAAATTCATACAAGCATAAATTTACCTCTTGAGTAAGGCCTTTGAGCTCCACACGGATAGGCAACCGTCCTTGCAACTCTGCCAGCATATCACTAGGTTTACATGAATGGAATGCACCACTGCAGATAAAGAGGATGTGATCTGTGCACACATTCCCATACTTCGTGCTTACCATACTGCATTTCCCACATTCCCCAGAAACAACTGTCTGTAAGCTCTTCATCATTGTTGATTATATCAAACAAAATATCCACACAGATATCAAGAATCTCCATACTTATGATTGAAGAGAACACAAACTGAACCTTTCCAATTGAGTTTATTGCAGTGAAATATCTGAGTCAGCTTGTCTAAGTCTGATCTGAATACTTGGGAAGTTAGCAACTTACCTGCCCTCAATTATGGGTAGCAAGTCACGTTGAACACCTTCAGAGCTTGCATCTGCCCCATGTCGTGTCTCATGACTGGTCACAATTTTGTCTATCTCATCAATGAACACTATCCCATCTGACTCTGCCAACTGTTCAAGCACCCAAGCCATCATACTTTGACTGTCAATGTCAGCAAGAATAAAGAAACACTACAATGTCTAACAAAAAACATGCAGAAAAATTAATTGACCCCAATCTGTAATACAGCTAAAAGTGCTTAGAGAGAAAATGTTACCTGAATTGCTTCCTTTGTAATTTGGTCAGAGTTCAGGTGATTTTCCAGTTCTGTTTCAGTAAGAATTGATCTTGCTTCCCCAACAGTGGTCTCCACCCTCTCAGTTTTCTGAGACTTGAGTGCCTTCTCCAGCTACACCACCACGTCCAACCAGTCACTAATGAATTACAGGGTCCACTGGAATGCAAATTGTGGAAGACATTGTGGTCTGACTGGAGGCTATTACTATATGTTGTGACAACCAACTGCAGCCCACTTTACTGGTGAAAAGTATAGCCATATACTAATAGCACAAATGAATCTAGGTCTGAAAGACATCTCTAGAGCATCATGCATTTAACTGCTTCAACCAGACAGGCACAGACTCTGTAAAGCCCACATGAACAAAATCTCACCTAGTGTTACTAGAAAGAATCTGTTCATGTGTGAAATTGCAGAGAAATCTCCACAACAACAATTTGATGGTGAAACAACAATGGGTGCAGTCATAACCTTATGAGGGTCACTCACAAAGTGTCAGACCATCACCTTCATTGTGAATAGCAGTGATGAGCTGCCATGACTACCCACTGACTGTCAGCTCCTGACAGTGGGCATAGATAAGCATATAATAATCCACCCAAAATCTGGGCAAACCATTGTACAATGAATGTGCTGAGTTTATGTTGCATTTCCGGAAGCAACAGGAAGACTCAGTCATGAAGTTGGCTAGCACTCAAGAAAGTGTTATTGGGAAGAATCTGATCACTGGAAATATCCAAACTGATAAAGGAACCATGCAGCCATCAACTTCAACAATGGCCACTTATGTCAGGGAAAGGTGGCATGCACAGGATCCCTGCCAATTGAACAGTGACCATCAAAAGACATTTTCTCAAAAGCAGAGGTAGATCTTGGCATGTTGCTTCAGGGCACCACAGACAATAATGTGGATAAAAGCTGTTCAAAACAAGAAGATGTCAGGTACCCGATTGATGATCTCATTGACTGCAAAACCACCTCCTCCAACAATGTCAACAGGGAGCCGAGTTCTTTCATCAGGAAGATCAAACTGAATTTTGCGCTTGTCTAGGGCACCATCCCGGAACAGCTTCCTGAAGAGATCTGTGTTGTCACGGGTCCCAACAATAGCAGCTTCACCCTGATCACAAATATAACCAGAAATTGGCCAACCGAGAAGTGACAGAAAACCTGACCTGGAAAATGTAACTGCCTGAAATGGAGAGTTGAAAGGAACAGCTTTACTGACCTCCATTGGACCTTGCTGACCAACTATTATCTTGATGATTTGATTCTCCACGGCCTGCTCCACTTCCTTAACTACCCTGCGCCGCACCTGCATATAATCACCCATCTCTCTCTGAAAATTACGACATGTTGCATAGCAGCGGAGATCTTTCTAGTACACCTTTACCATTCCAGAAGAGCAAACAAGGCTACCAACAATTCCCCCCATCAGACAAAGGTGCAGAAATGGAACATATTCTTGAGTAGAGCTATTTGAAAAAGACAAATGCAACAATCTTTGGGTTTTGAGGTCCTTGGACATCTGACATCTGACAAATTTTCAATGATGCAGATTTTTCTCCTCAAAATTATTACACACCTTCTGACGCTGCAAGGATATTGCATTTTCAACTAGATCCCGGATGATTTGGTCCACATCACGCCCATGGAAGCCTACTTCTGTGAACTTGGTTGCCTCTACCTGTGAAGTGCACTTGGATCAGGTTTGTAATAGACTGATAAGATCATGCCAAAGCTTTGACACATGCACCTTGAAAAACTTGACAAAGAAGATTGACAGGATCCCCTCCTTTCAAGTAGGACCACAGAAACCCAAAGAGAAGAAACATACCTTCACAAAAGGTGCATATGCAATCTTGGCAAGGCGCCTGGCAATCTCTGTCTTTCCACAACCAGTGGGACCAATCATAAGAATGTTTTTTGGTACAATCTCCTCCCTCAGTGGCTCTGGAATACGATGCCGTCGCCACCTGTTTCCTGAAATTCAAAACAGAAAACCAGAAACAGAATTCGCAACATGCAGAGATGGAGAGGAGGCAAAATTCCTCCCAATTCACAACAATCATGTGCATGGACCAGTTTGAAAACACTTCTCGGACCTACACTGTTCCAACTCTACTTCAGCTGTTTGTAGGGTAGGACACTTCAGCATTTGGGTGTCTGGAAGGATTGGGGGATTCTGAACAATCTATTCTGCACTCCAAGTATCTTTGTGTGTGGCAGCAACAATCCAGTTTTCGTGAGAAATTTCTGGCATGGACAATGACACACAACACAGCCATAGCCCACCAGTTTGTGATGCAGGTCAGACAAGAGGCTGGAAGCGCATACGCAGTGCCACAGCGACTGCACGTTTTGCATCCTGTTGTCCCACTATGTGGCAGTCCAGCATCTCTACCACTTTTGCTGGTGTGAGCGACTCCCAGCCAGCATCGTCTGCAAGAATCAAAACTTCAAGACACAAAATCAGCATCCTCTCACAAAAAATCAACTTCAAGAAAAAAGATAAAACCCTACACAATTATCATCACATGATACTCATAACAGGAACATCCGATACTTCACAAGCAGGACAAAAAACTGCAATTCCCTCATCACAGTCTTCAAACCCAAAGATTGAAAATCTGTGGAAAACTTGTGAGGATACTTTTAATACAATGACTGCATGATCTGTTTTGTCTTCAAAGAATGACGGCATGAATTACAAAGCATCTCACAAAAGGCAAGGAGGCATGAAGGTAGATGGTTTCACTGAGTGCTCCCTGCAACAACAACATCAGTACATTTTTCTGTGATGGAAACAAACACTGACCTCCAGGAACTGTGGTCACTGCTGCTGCCACAGTCGAAAACCCTGCTTCACCAATGCTTTCAGTTTGAGCAGATCTGCTGGAATCACAACAAAGTCCAGGCTAATGAATGAGCTTCAACAACATTTCGCCAATGAAGAATCGATGGTATTGTGCAACCAGCAGGCATAAACCTTAATCAGATTTTGTGCTGAAGAAACAGAGCTCAAAAGTGAAAAGAAGAGACTGCTAGCTGATTCTTCCTATTGTTTTGCAAGCTTCATAAACCCTGACAATCACCAGAAGCTGCACCACTTCAGAAATTGCAGTTGCATCATTCATGCCTACCGACAGCTGGATGAAACCCTTAATCCTTCTGACATAGAAGGGTTGCAATCCTACTGTGTTGCCAGGGTTTCAATCAATCAAGCAATCAAGCAAAACAACTGCAATGATGCAACAATCTTCAGAAGAATCAAAGATGGAAGATGAAGATGTCGTGGTATTGTGCAACCGGCAGGCATAAACCCTAATCAGATTTTGTGCTGAAGAAACAGAGCTCAAAAGTGAAAAGAAGAGACTACTGATTCTTCCTATTGTTTTTTAAGCTTCTTAAACCCTAAAATCACGAAATTCCAGTTGCTTTATTCATGCCTACTGACTTCTGAATGAAGCCCTTAAATCCTACAGACATAGAAGAGTTGTGATCCTACTATGTTGCTAGGGTCTCAATCAAGCAAGCAAGCAATCAAGCGAACAATCTAAGGAAGAACAAAGATCCAAGATGAAGAGATGAAGATGATCATAAGAGCAACCCATGCTAGGGTTTCAATCAGTCAAGCAAACAACTGCAATGATGCAACAATCTTGGGAAGAATAAAGATCCAAGATGAAGATGATCATGAGAGCAAGCCATAACCAAGAACAGATTGAACTGCTGAAACAGGGATCATCATCAATCAGGTAGGAAATAAGAATTTTACGTGGAGAAGAAGAGGAGGAGGAGCCTGGAAGGAAGGGAGCTGGGAGAGGATTTGCGCCATCTGGATGTTGTTGTTGTTGTTGACAGGATTTGCTTCTCCATTGCAGATCTGCAACTACTACTACTACTACTACTACTCCTACTGTACAACAGCAACTTTTTCACTGCAGAACTTGCCATTCCTACTGCAAGTATCAATTGCTCTTTCCTTCTTGCTCTCATGATCTGGGTTTTCTTTCGGCTGCTTCACCCTTGAATATGGTGGGTGGTAGTAAGGAGCTTCAGATTAGGGTTTCAACACTTGTGTTTCTCAGGATTAGGGTTTCTCAGGATTGAAACCAGCTTTGATTCCATGCATTTATTATTTTAATTTTTTTTTGAAAATTTATTAAAACATTATTGAGGACTACTAGTTAACAAAATTTACATTTTTATGTAGTAAAAAGTTATATGTTTATGATTATGCCAGAATTTAAATACATATATATATATATATATATATTCAACATTGAATTGTTGAACCTATTAATGCTAGAATTATATTTTGGGATTGGTTTTCTAATGTTAGATTAAGTGAAGAATATTTTTACATTTTAGGTGGGAAATTTGGCATTTTTATTAAGGTTGTTACTGTACCTATGACTAATGTTTTGCACAAAATAATTTGTAAAAAAATTCTAGGCTTACCCAAAAGGTTTTTAAAAAATATTTAATATCTCAAAATGGTTAAGAATCAAACTCCGATCCCCAACTCTTGGGTTCTTATTACAAATCCACAAACCAAGCTGTAATTTGCATACGTATTCTTCAACAATTGAAATTTTAAAGAAAAATTAAATTAAAAAATTTGGTTCTAAAAATAAATTTCATTTACACAATAACATAAAATGGTTTAGTAGAAGGACACCCCCGCAAAGAAAACCTCTAGTGATCCTTGTTTTGGTTGTCAAACCTTGAAATGTCACCAAGCATGCAATTGATGATCATACACAAAGCTTCATGATCATTGTGGTTAGACTTGGTGTGACTTAAAACGGTGACCTAGAAAAAACCTAAAACAACCTTATAAAAACAAAGTTCTTTATTGTAGTTGTATCGTGGTTAATAGCAAAGAGGGGTTTCACAAATGACTTTCAATAATTTTGGGATAATGAGGCAAATAAACATTTGAAGCAAATGACATGGAATTCATGGAATTTAATATTTTTAGCATTTTAGGATTTTTTTCTTTAATTTTGAAAAAACATTGATTTAATCTAATGGTAGTTGAAGGGGGAGAGGGGGGGATGGCGGAGGGAAAATGTTTTAATTTTTATGTGGGGGAGCAACAACCACTTCCATGTTGATGCAATGAATCCTTAAACCTTTTACATCATATAACAATCTCAAAAAACCTCAAAAGAAACAAAGTTTTTGTCATTTGTTTTGATTCATGCAAGTTGTAGATGAAGGAATTAATTATGGAGTTAGAAAGTCATGAGCCCTATGAAATGCCATAAGACTCTTTTGAGAAATTGAAGCTTGGTTGTTTATCCTCTTCCAAATATTGACTTCTTTTCTTGATAGTGTCAATAACATTCTTTGTTTTAATTTTTGGTGTATCTTGTAATAATTCTTTGTATAGTCTATTGGTAATACATTGTAGATAGTGATGATTCATCTTGTTTGTTTAGCACACTACTAATGTAGAAGACATGGTTGCTTTATAACCAAAACTTACACAAATGGAAGAGGTAATGAATTTTTAACTATAATAGTTCATAATTGAAAAAGGTTTCTTTCCATTAAATGTTCAGTATAGTTTTGCAATGTTGTCAAGGATTTCCAATATCTCATGTGTAACTAGTCTAATGCAAGTTACAATTAGAGATTGCTAATCTTTGTTAGACTAATGACTCCATTTATGTTATCATGTAATCAAATCACAAAAGGGTGATTATTTGCAATCATTTTTTGGTGTTTTGATATTGTAAGGGACAATGATGACAATATGTAGGAGTTAGAAAATGGGAAGGTTGGTGTAGGATAGAACTAGATGTTATGTATAAATAACTTCATCAACACAATTCAAATATGCATGCCCTTTTTATATTAATGGACCGATTTTCCTTGGTCAATTGCATGATATTATGTAGGCCTTGGTATTTTATTCTACCCATGATAAAACAAGGATGGAGGTAGAATGATGTTTTTGAATATCTTATGTGAATGTTTTGGGTGAAAATATAGTAAAAGGAACCACAAAATGTCTGGATGGTGCTTAAGTTTGTAATTTTTTTTTTATGAAAAATCATAAGAGGAGCATAATAATTAAATTGTCAATTTTTTAAAACTTCCATTACTTGCAAAGTTTCAAAGTTCAAAACTTGATACAAATTCGAGAATGTTTCAAAAGTATTTTTGCATGTTCAAAACAACTATGGGCGATGATTTTTATTTTTTTTCAAACATTCATTTTTAAAAATCAAATGTGCACCGTTCCTTTTGAAAATTGAAAAGGATCATAAAGTTGATGATTTCAAAAAATATGAAATTGGTGAAAATCATTTTAAAATACATTTAAGCAAACTTGTTTCAAATGTTTTTTTGACTTTGAGAATTATGAATTTGAAAACGTGTTTTAAACAAAAGCTACTTATTTTGATGTCAAAACATGGATCCATAATATAAATGATATAAATTAAAATGAAGTCAATAAATAATGATATCTAACACATGATTGTAAATTAGGTATGAAAAATGAAAAAAATGAAAAAAAAAAAAAACCAACATGGAATGTCACATGTCAAATGCAATCCTTGGAAAAGAGTTTGACCTTGGTGCCATTGGTTCCTTTTAATGTGTGTGCACCCATTTAACCCTTTTTCAATTTTATGAAACCTATTGAAAAGCTTGCAATGGTGAGCATAATGGTATGTGGAGTCCTTGGTGGAACTAAAATAGTATAAGAATCATGCACAAGGGATGATTAAATAATGCATATGATGGTTATATTTCCCATTAGTTGTGGTAAAAATATCAATTGTGCAATTGTTCGTGGATGAGAACAAGGATATTTGGTTAATGTTAATAAGCAAACATCCCTTGTGTTTAAGCAACCCCACTGAATCACCTTTGTACATATTAAAACAATATGAGTTATAATGATTCCCTATTTCAAGCCATGGTGTTAATTTTTGAAATGTACTTAATGGACAACTATATTTGTTCCTTTATTTTTCTTAGGGTATGAAATTGCTAATGATTTGGTTTGTAAAGTGATATGAAACAAGGTTAACCAGAAATGAGGGGAAATGAATAATTTCAAATGTGAACAAATATTGATTGGGTTTTAAATAAACCCATATTAAAAGGAAAAAGATGATACAATTACTAACATTACATAGAAATCCTTCAAGGAAAAAATAAAATTAGAATGCATAGTTGTGTTCTAGTCCTAGCATTGGGTGAAAGCATACCACAATGACCCCCTTTATGTAATCACATTGTAATGTTTTCTTGGGTGAGTGTTTTCAAATCTAAACCATGTCAACATTAAAAAGGGGCTTCATAGTATTTTTACATATTAGGGTAGAACATAACCCAAACAATAGAATAGAAAATAAAATAATGATTTTTTATATATCATGGTGGATTGAAGTATATTTGTACCAAAAAATACTTGTAATTGTGTATTAAAAATGCAAATATATTTGTTTTAAAATTGAACTGATTTCAAACCTTTATGAAATTTGTAGCATTTATGTTATATGTGATTCCACATACTTTGGGCCATGTTTGTGAACCATGTAAAAAGCTTGATAATTTTCATCTCATTAATGAGTTTTTTCAAAGCATTGACCACATGCACACATATGTGACAAATTGAAAAATTTAACAAAAAATCATTTTGAAATTGAAGGTGACAAGCAATGTGAGTTGGGCCAATGCATAAAATCCATTTCAAACACTTATTTGGATGATTAATGAAACCAAATATTTAATAAAATTTGAAATTTAAAATGAATATGTTATACTATGCATACCATAAACATACCCATGGTTTCTTGAATTTAAATGATTTTTTAAAAAATATATTAAATCGCATTAGCTTTGTGAAATTCATAATCCTAAGGCCCAAACACCAAAATTAAAACAAAAAATTAGATGCACCATGTTTTGGTAAGTATATACGGTAATACCTTGGCCATTTCAACACATGTTTTGTTGAATAATTAATTAATTTTGAAATTTTCATTTCAACAAATGGAATTTTTTAATTATTCACTATTTACTTTCACAATATTGGTTTCGAAGTAATTAAATTTTGGAAATTTTAACATTTCTAAAAATGATATAATTAATGTCGAATTGGCCAAGGTACTAAGGCATTATAATATTAAACCCAAAAAAGTTCAAAAAGAGGCCACTATAATGTGCTTTCACCCTAAATAAGTTATAAGTAGACTAAAGTTATTAAAAAAATCATTACATCAATGAATCATAATACATCATTCATTTTTGCTTGTTCCTCTTATTGCATAACTTGTGTATTGCATTTTTATGCACCAATACTATTTACATAAAATCTACACCAAAACCCATTTATGATAATACATACAAGTATGGTATTTTAAAAGATCATATTATTATTTTAAACAAAATTTGTATAGATGGTTGTGCGGAACCATGTAGAGCCCTAATGCATATTTAACAAAGATGTCCCAATTATTAATCATAGGTAGGTATTGTATTGAATCACATGTTGTTAAGGTTGGCTTTTTGTTGTTACACTCTGATACTCACATTCCATTTCTTTGGTGTATGTGAATTGCCTTTCACATGGTCATATGATGATTGTTTTGAGATTGAAGTTTAAACCTTGATTAAGCCTTTGATGAGGAAAAGGGGTGTTGGGTGCATCAGTAGTTGTAAATTTTTGCAATTGTTTTTTGCAAGAAAGCAAGCCCAATTTTGTGCTTGTTGTTTCTATGTTTCTTTTGATTTCCATCATTTTAGTCAAATTGAAATCATAAGATGCAATTTGAATGTTGCATGGTTTAAAGTTGTCTTAGGTAATCATGATTCTTTCATGAATTCAATGTTGCTTGGGTGCACACTTTTGATCACCAAGATGCTTTTACTTATGAATTTTACAATTTCCATATTCTGAAAATTATATTAACTTACAAATGGATTATTTTCTTTCATTAAGATGGTTGCAAAAAATAAGGACAAATTTTTTATTTTGGTGGTAGTGATTACATAATACATAACGATTACACATAATTTTTGGCTTTATTGTGTCGATCAAATTCAATAATAATTAAGGAAGATGTAGGCAATTGGAACATGGTGATAGTTGTTCTTTGGATTGGGAACACAATTTGCAAATGAAAATATGGAACGTAGGGTGAGAAAAGGTTTTCTTTTAAATCTCGAGAGTGTTCGGCATATAGTTTTTCATATTTTGATTTTAGAGTAATTCAAAAAAATTATTTAACCTTTTGGTAAATTTTCACTTTTATTGGTTTAATGTAATACATGACAATATTGATAACATTCCAATATTGTCTTTGCATAAAGCTTGAGGTTGAGGGTGTTACTACAATAGGGGTACCACCTAAGGTAGTAGGCAAAGTGGTACCCACATTTTAGTTATGCCTTCATTGGAGGGTCTTTTTGAACCTAAAGCCACTATTGTTCCTATCTATTTGTACATATTAACAATTTAGAATGAAATGTTTCTCTTAAAAAGGTAAGATCCTTACATTAATTTAGGTTTTTAAGGTGTGTTCTAAATACCTTATGAAAGTTTTAGTAGTGTTTTAGTATTGTAGTTCACATATATATTTTTACAGTATGCACAATAATCTACATACATTTGAAATGTCATATTGTTGATATTAAATGTGATGGTCATTATTGATTTATGGCCCAATATTCAGAAAACCCATTTGAATGTTCAAGTTTTACAAGTTTTTATTGTTATTTGACCAAAAAAAATAATTAAATAAAAGACGACAACCAGGTAATTAGGTCAAACTTGTTCAAGCTTGCAAACTCATGGGCATTCACCAATAGCTAAACATGAAAATATAATAAAAAATTGCCATCTTGTAAAAGTTCAAACTAGTTAATTTGTTTGTTAACAATGTTAATGTAGATTGTTCAAAACTTCAAAATGATTATGCAATTGATTTGAGATTAACATGAGTAAAAAGAAGAAGAAAAAATCATCTTATGTTCAAACACGAGAGTTGGAATGTTGATTCAAAAATCATTTTTTTAATGCAATGATAAATAACTTACTAGGAGTTTTAGTCGCAAAACACAAAAGAATTCACATAAACAAAATTTGTAAAATGTAATGGTTTAACATCAAATGGTCTACTAAGATGCAATAGGAAAAAATGAATACTCACATGCCACAATAGTTTAAGTTTGTTTCTTGATGGGTTATATGTGTTGCAAATACATTAAACTTGGGACACACTTTTGGGTCCAAGTTCAAATTCCTAAGGACTTCCCTAACCCTAATCACTTGGCCTTGTTATTTTCATTTACATTTACAGGTGATCCTTTTCCAATAGTTGGTTCTTTGTTTTTCCCAATTTGGCCAACAATGGGCTTCCTTTTTGCAAAAGGGTTTACTCCCAAACTCATAAAATACTTATGTGCATATAAAGTGATCTCACATGCATTCCTTTCATATGTGAACAATGGATGCTTCTTGACCTACATTGATACAAATCATAATGTAAGTTATATTCCAAAAGTCTTAGGCTACATTTTTTTAAGTTATTAATTTAAGCTACACCATAGTTCTTAATAATATTTTATATCAAGCCACATGCAATGACATGATTAATGCCATTGACATTAAAAAAAAAAATTGTATTTAACCTACTAAACTTGAAATAGGAAAAATTAAAAAAACAAGACAAAACTTGGAATTCAAAAATTAAAAAACCTAATTCATGTTTCTTCATGTTCATTATGTTTTTAAGATCTTTTTTTGGAAAAACAATGCAAACAAAAATTGACTAACTTATAATTCTTGATCTTTTTCATTTATTAATTTAATATCATTAATTATTTTTCAAGTGGGGGCAACTTAGTTGTTAGAATTCAAGTTTCAACAATTATTGCTTGATCATTAAACAAATATAAGGGAAAATGATGAATGGATTTAAGTCATGATAAATACCAAAGGTTTGGTATTCCAACCAATTTCTTGTGCTGCAGTGAGGGGCAATTCATACTTATCAGGAGGTGGCATTTGGGCGTTTTTAATGGGTGATAATGTTTCCATCAACTTCAAAGCATCCTCATACTCCTTCCTAGTGACTATGCCCAAATATTTAGTTTTAGAATTTAGAATTTAAAAAATTAATTAAAAAATATTTTAAAACCAACAATATAAGTCTTCATAAACACCAAGATAATATCTCCAAAAAAATTAAACATTTCCAATTGCTAATGCAAATTGTTTCTAAATCTAAAGTGGAAGATTTGAATTACCTTTAATAGAAGGTTGCACATTGGTGACCTTGTCGGTGAGTATAAACACTGGAACACTTGTAATGAGGCAATTTTTAAATTAGCTTATTATCCTTTATACATGTTTTAATACAAGCCATTACATTCTAATATATAAATGAAAAAAAAATGTTACATAAATCTAAAGCTTACAAAACTAACTCAAAATTAACAAAACCCCAAAGACAACAAGGTTTCCAACACACATGAAATAGAAGTATTACATAAAATGTAAGGAAAAGGCTTTCATTCATTTTGGTTTTATTTAAACCCAATTGTATAATAAATGTATTCATGTTTATTATGAAATTAAAATTATATTATCATTGTGAACATTCATTTATGTGGTGATCAAATTCAATCTATATATATATATAAAGTAATAATGACACTTTTCTATTATATTTTAGAGAACGTACTTGTGCGAGGGTCAATTTGAAATGGTCCTTGTAAGGCAGGCATAGCATCACACTTATCACAATGTTCTTTCCACACTCTATTGGCAGATATTGGGTCCATTGGTGCTGGTTTTCGATATGTTTTTGGAGAACTAGGAGGAGAACTTGGTGCCATAGTTGCCATAGGTGTCGCTGGCTTACCCACCTTGGGTGCCATGTTGAATATGAAGCTTCAACAATAATTGTGATGTCAAACCAAGTTTTATCACAAATCTTGTTTGATATTCAAAATGTTGATCAATCTTTTTGACATTGCCATGATTCTTCCAATAGTTGGTAACCTTGGATGCAAAAGTAAATATTGGTTGTAGACAAATGATTTTGATAAATCCATTTATGAAGGATTGTTCCAACCTTTCTTTTACCATTTAGTCACAATTAATCCAATATAACCACAACCCAAAATCCACCATGACGCATTTGCATTTAGTTTGTACAATTCATCTTTTAAATTTTTGAGCAATAATATAGTGAGGAATGTTTTACATGGCCCATTGCATCTAAGTTGTACAATTTATCCTTCTAATTTCTTGAACAATTATATAGTGAGGATTGTTGTACATGACCCATTTCCACCTTCAAGGTAAATTCAACCATTTTGTTGCAAATTTTATTATTATTATTACCATTTAGAAGTTTTGTGAAGCTCTAGGATATATTTGGATAGGTGAAATTTAACTTGCAAAAATAATATCTTGTTTCCATGTTTTTCAATATGTTTTTACAAAACAAAATTAGCTAAAAATTTGGCCCATGGCACAATGTTGTATCATCCTACATTTGCAAGCATAACCTAATTCAACAACCTCATAAGTTTATTTGCATGAAAGCAAAATATATATATTATAATTACATGCACGATTGAATTTGCACAAATTTTGCAAATTTGTTGAATTTTGAAAATTCATTGGCATAAATAGGTTCAATATTCATCAACAGATGCTTCATCTCAAAACTTCAAAACGCACATTTGATGCATCAATCAAAGTTCAAACCAAATCAATTAGATGGTGGAATGTGGAATATATAAAGGTTACATATGATAATTTATGGAATTTTCATGTGATAACCTTTCAAATCACAAAGTCTATGTTAAGATTAACAAAGGTCATATTACACAAATGAAAACCTTACAAATCACAAAATCTATGTCAAGATGAAGAAAGGTCAAATTACAAATGTGAACATATCATGAAATGCATCGATTTTTATCATGTTCATAAAGAGTAGTTAGGGCATGTGTGTGTATATGTGTGTTTTTAAAAGTGAATAATATGAAGAAAGCATGAAAGAATGAAGATGTTAACCTATGACAAAAGGAGACAAACAAAGTTTTTTGTTTTTTTTTTTTGTAAATCCATTGATCTCTTAAGGTTTTTCTACCACTCAAATGGTAGATTGTAGAATATCACACATGTATAAGGTGATGGGTGATTTTGTGCTTTGGGCCCATGGCATGATTGGTACCCTAACTTACAAGATTGGTGTAACTAAGGGGTATGCCTATTACCTATTCGTTATAACAAAACAAGCAAATGGTTTTGAACAATGGACCTTTCAAGATTAATTACTTTTGATTTTGATTTTTTTAAAGTACAAATTTAAGGGTGACAAATTGGGTGGATGCCAAGGTTTTCTTGAGCTTCACATAAGCAAATAAAGTGTTAAAAAGGTCTAAAACTAGGTCAAATTGATTGAGAAAATTAAATTAAATAGATGAAATGATAATCACAACTCATGATTAGAATGGTAACTAATGATAATCAACCAAAGAATTTCCAGCAATGATGGGATTATATTAATATTGTTTGTCAACTAAAAAAATGAATGTTAAAGGAATGGCAAATTAGGAAGTTGTTTAAAGTAAATAATTTCAAAAACATGGTTATTAACCATTGATTAATGGGACTTTTCATATTTGTAAATATGTTGCATTCATTACAATGTCAACAAACAAATTTTGCAAATATGGATTTAATTTATGGGTGCATCTAGCATCACATACATTGATATGCTTATTTGATTAATCCAATTGAACAAACAAATGTTAGTGAACTTTGAATACTCACAAAGATAAATAATGTAAATGTAATTATTTTACTCACAAGACATTCTATCCATATTCTATTAAAATTTTGGTGCACCAATAATAGTTAGTGTTTGAGAGGTCCATTTTTCAAAAACACTAGGAATTTTGGAAGATTTTTTAAAAAATTGACTAATTTCACATTCTTTCATTATATTATAAATAAACTTAAGTTTAAAATTTAAATTAATTATCACAAATTATCCAAAATTTTCCAAATTACCAATAAAGATATATGCATGCAAAGTATTAACAGTGTAAATAACTAACTAAAAGGCCTCACCAAGGTTAAAGAAAGCCAAATGAATTTAGCCAAAAGTTGGAACAAAACCCCAAAGCAAGGGAAAGTTGAGAGACTTGATAAGAAAAGGGCGTCATGGGAGACTTGACATGAACTAACTAAAGGCATAATAGAGCATAACAACCATGCACATGAGGGGAGGTTGTTTAAACATTCTTGTAAACCGTGCATGAAATGTTTGTTTCAAGAATGAACTTGAAAGGGGAAGGGGAAAAGTCCACATAACCCATCTTAATAGCCTCACCACACATTCCAACAAGGTTTGCTAATATCCCTAGGCATGCCCCCACTTGTATGCAAATGATTGGTTTGCTTGATAATCTATTTGCTTCATTTTCATGTTGTACTTGCAATTTTTTCCACATTAAAAAAAATTTGGTAGAGGATGCCTTGAATAACCTACAAGTTGATCTTTCAAAGTTTCTTTTGTTGGAAATTTTGTATATTTTTGGGTTGTTTTTTTAGTGTTATTCATATTTGTTTGTTTTGTTATTGTTGGTTAAGATTTGTGTTCATGGATCCAATTTCATTCGGGAGGGATTTTATTTATTTCGATGGCCCTTTCCATTACATTTGGAGGTTGGGAATTGTTTTATCTTTAAATAAAAAATGCATCATGTGCTTGAAAATTAAGACGTGATTTCAATAAGGTTCAATTTTCTTCCATTTTTGTGAGTAATTGTGGATAGAAGAAGCATCCAATACTTCATTTTTGGTGAAAAGAACCTAGACAATACACACATTGGGACCTTTTCGAAACCAATGTGTGGCATACCACACCTCAAATGAGAAACATGAAATTTTTGTTACAACCTACATTACATTATAATAAATTTTGAAACTTTTGACAAACTAATTTTGGAGTTGACATATTTTTTGTAGTCAAATTGTTTAAACTTTATTAGGTCACAATTAGATATTAAAAAGATTTCAACCATTGTTGCTTATCAATTTACTCATGGTTTTAGCACTACATATATGACAAATTGGTTCAATCTAGGTGCATCAACCATTAAAAAATATGTTGACATGATTGTTTGTGATGTGTTAACGGATGAAAGTACATGTTTTTGTAAATATATTAGAACTCTTTTTGGTCAACATTTGAAGCACATCAATGTTTGTTTTTGAAAAGATTATAGGTATGCTTAACATTTGCAAAGAAATGGATGGAACCCACATCCCTTTGGTAGATTTTCTAAATAAGATTTGGTTATAATTGTTGTTGGTGATTTTTTAATAAAACAAAACTGACATTATTGTGTTACACAAGTTATGTGTGATGCAAACAAAATGTTCTAGAATGTTTTGCTAGCAAACTTGGAAAGGTTCACAATTGTGGATAATTCAAAAGGTTTCACTTATATGTGCAATTAAAGTCTTGTGAAATCTTTAAAAACCAATTTTATTTTTTTAAGGTATGTTTAATAGAGTCAATGGACAATACTTGACACATATTTTCACACATTTTGATGTTTTTTTATTGTAATTATATGAATGACACATGATTTAAGTGGAAACAATTTTTTTGTGTTTATTTTTCAGGGGTTATTGAAAATAATTCGACAATGAAAAAAATAAAAATTTGTAGTTTTCATTAAGATATAATTTTCAATAGTCTAAAAATCATTTGATTTAGATAAGTTTTGTCCCCCAAACCTTTGTACTCAAGGTTGATGGAGTTTTGACCCCAAAGTGAGAATGCACTTGGGAGTCATGGGAGTTCCTCCAAATTCCCATGCATTTCCCATTCCTTTTGGGAGTGTGTTTAAACCATGTGCCATGCACCTCAAAACCTTTATTATTGGCATAAGTTCAAATCCAAGGTTGTGACATTCTCCCCATTAGAAGAAGAGGTCAATATTTTTTTTAAATACCCATATTTTAAACAATCATTTCTTGAACTCAGATTTTAAAATTGAAATCCCAAGTTCAAATGCAATTGCTTCATTTCATAGTCATCATATGTTAAATTTCATGGCTAGTTTTTTTCTTGATGCTAATTGCATGTGTTTCAAAGTTTTCAACATTTTTTAACATAAAACATATGAGTTGAAAATATTTCAAGCACTTTGTGTCCAAGCACATCAAAATATGAAATGCATGAAAACAAAGTTAAAATATAGGTGTTCAACCTTTTGACATTGAATTAAAAAACTACATAAAGGGTATCAAATTTGTGATAAAATCATATTAATTTAAACAGTTTTGCAAAAATTGTCCACATTGCAAAAAATAAAAATAAAAATTTCAAATTCATGATTTCCAATTAAAGGTTTTTTTCTTTTCTTTTGTTGGTTTGTAATCTTGAAATCTCCCAAACCATGGTGCATGGTATCACATTATTAGTATTGTTGGAAAATCATCAATGAATAGAAGTGCACCGCATTGGTTTCATAATGTTTTGACCAACAATGGAATTTATTTATTTTCATTGAAAATTAATTTAAATAAAAATAGAAATTTATTGGGGAATTTGAAAAGCCTTCAATGAATAAGATTTAGTGAATGTGATTTGGAAATTTTTAGACTTAAGGTGTGGAAGATATTGAGTTTTTGAATAACTTTTGTCATTGCAAATTCAATTCAATTTAAAAAATGGTTTTGGAAGGAAACATTAGTTGGGTAACCACTTCACAATGGCTTAGGCTACATTAGTAGACATTATGCTTTAGATGTTTGATCTCAAATGTATTCAATACATACTTTCAGCAACTTCACTTTGTTATAATTCAAAAATTCAAATTGCATACTAGGATGTGTATTGAAGTTTATATTAAGTCTTCAAGCATTAGTAACAAATCATTTGAATCATTTGATTTGAAAAATGTACCATACGAGCTAAAATAATAACGTTATAATAAAAAATTTAAATGTCATGATAATAAAAACTAAATTAAAGATAACATATCTCGATTAAACAATGAGTTTGGTAGATCCTAGTTATTATGGCATTACCAAGAGCCTAGAAACTCAAAATGAAAAATCTGCTTGGAATTTGTGAACATCAATGGATGGAAATGGGCATATTTTATCATCCTTGGGCCCTTTCTATGCAAACAAGTTTTATTTTTATTGCAAAAAATCTTTGCTCAAACTTATCAAATTAGGTTGTGCCATTTGCATTGATAAATGATGATATCAATCAATAAGAGATTAGTATGGATCAAGCCATTTATTTTCCTGACTACAAATAAACATGCACCAATGCTTAGTTGGCTATGTTAGTCAATTTTTTGAAGTAGGCAACAAATATTATAATTTTCAAGGAATAGTTTTTTTTTAAAAATGGTAGTGAAATGAAATATGTGGCTATTTTATAATGTTCACAATAGTTTAGTTTGGCTATGATTCTTTGGCATATGCAAAAATAAATAAATGGTGATTTAATCTTTAAAAAAAATGATGAACAAGTTTTAAAATGGAAACTTGGTGCTTAATAATGGCATGATGTAAAATTTCAAACTTGCAAAGCTCAAGATTCAAGAGTCAATCTTCATACATATACAAAACAAAAATAAAACAACTAATATAGTTGTGGGGGAATTGAATTCTTAAGCCACCTGCTATAACATAAGCCTTTTTCAAACATAATCAAAACAATTCACATTCATGTTGCCCACAATAAGACAAGAGTCAAGACACATAAGACATATGAAAAACTTCAAAGTTCGAAGGTTGCAAATTAAAAAAAACCCAAAACAACAACTTCACTTGCGAAGGCATTGAACCCCTAGACTACCCACTAAACCATAAGCCTCTTGCACATAACAAAAAAACCTTACATTACAAACATTGAATGTTCATGTATCACAACTCAAAACTACTGTTATACTCCAAAATCAAATGCATCATGCAACGTTCAAACTTGGAATTTGCAAGAACCTTCAACCCATTTTGCTAGTTGGGGACAACTACACTTTCATAATGTAATTTTGGTGAATGACAACATTTTTTGCCTTTATTTTCTTTTGCTGATGTAGTTGACCATTGGCCAAATGGCAAAATATTGGTTGTAAATTGTTCCCCAAAAAAACCCCTAGTATGGATGATAAGCCAATATCAAATTTGAAAAAATGATTAATACTACGCCCTCTTTGCAATGAAC
>Ga0209208_10001478_pt1 | contig 33250 bp, 27 predicted proteins | sample S1TSphfallax_3_FD_187694 | JGI IMG/M metagenome (GOLD analysis project Ga0209208, IMG submission 187694) | Host-associated microbial communities from peat moss isolated from Minnesota, USA - S1T2_Fd - Sphagnum fallax MG (SPAdes) (version 2) | ecosystem: Host-associated > Plants > Peat moss >...
TGGTTGTTCTGTAATGGGTTCAGGGTTTAGGGTTTAGGGCAAAACAATCTACAGCAAGCAAAACTAACAGAGCTCAATAGAGAGGAGGCACACGCACATGTACCTTGAATAAAGGACTTGATTGAGGCCCATTGTCTACTATCTCTGATTCATACATGCATGTCTGCGAGATGTCTCTGACACTTATAAAGCGTGTCCTACTTTTGAACCCTGCAAGAAGAAGACAAATACCCCACACTTGCAACTTCTCAGTTCATCCTCACAATTTCAGACCTTCAGTAAAGACAGTTGTACATAATCACTACTCAAATTCAATGATTGTTTCTATCTTAAGAGAAACAGAGTAGTCCCAAGTGTGCATGCACCTAGCCCTGTAGCTGAGTTATTTAGAAGTGCACCCATGTAGGAAGAGAAGCATACCAGCAGGGTATATGGCACGCTTGCTTTGCCAGCCAGTTCTCAACACAAGGCTACCTACATTAAGAAGTTCAACTTCTCTGTTTGCATGAACGACTCGCACAACATGACAACGACCTGGAGTCCGAGTATCACCACTCATTGGGACTGGGTGGGTGGTACCAATTTTGTCACCGGCTAATCCTATATTATTTACAACCCAATCTGCTCTTCCTGTCATTGAGCTTGGACGACTGATCGCCAAGTCCAAACTAAACACCCCTGCCGGACCCAATGATGTAATAATAGGTCTGCTGCTTTCAGATGGTGACTTTGTTGTTTCTCTTGCAACAGAGGTCCTGGTTGGCAAATCTGGCTTTGTGTTGATGCACTGATCTAAGACCACTTCAAGTGCTAGGTGCCTTGTTGTAGTAGCAGTTGCAGTGGGTGCTTGTGAAACTGTCAATGGAATGGCAAGACTAAGTTGAGGTCCAGCAGCAGCACACACTGACTGAGCTAGCCCCCCAGATGTTGTTACTACTACCGGCTGAGAAGTTTCACCCAATACTCGCCTCTCTTGGTGGCTCCGATATGCATCAGTGCTACTAGCATCACCTTCCTCCCTGGCATCCAGTCCTGTCTCCTGTGACGCTCGACCTTGGATGTGAGAATCAGGAACTCCTGAAAAAGGAACAACTCCTGAAATAGTAATGACCTGATCATGCAGACCACATGCTCGTTGTGAAGCTCCTACATGAACTGGCTCTCTTCCTACCCTTGCTTGCAGATTCTCTTCCTCATCTTCATCATCACTGAGGATTATGACATCTGTAGGCTGCTTCTTCAGTGGAGAAAAAAGCTGTGCTTTCTGCTTTTCAGGTACAGGGCACCCAAACAGACTCCCTCGTTGTTCAGGCATGGATTGCTGCTGTGAAGGAAAGAAAGGGATTCCATCACAACAACCAAGCTGCAGATGTGGTTGTGCAGCTGGATTGGGACCGACCCGTTCATCATACTCTTTTTGTACTACAGTGGGGACAACACATGGTAGAGATGATTGTGTCTGGCAGTGAAGCCATGTGGAAGTTAGGGATGCTTCAGCCTGCTGATGAAGTCTGCTATCTACTGACGGAATCCTCCTGCTGGACAAAATGCTGGACTGCCTGACAGTCTGTTTCTGGCTCTCATTTGCTGTGGAAAGGCCTTCATCATTCCTACCCAGGGTTGGCGGAGTTACTGAATATGTTGCAATCTTTCCGGTGGGTAGTGCATCCAGCATTCCTCGGTGGGTTTCCAGCTTATGGAAACCTTCAGCCACATGGGGCATTGCAGCTCTCATACTTATTACAGAGCCCTCCTTCTCATCAGCAACTTGTACACTTTGGTATTTCTCATCAAATCTCATGCTCAGTGGTGATGGCACTTTCCATGATCCAGAAGTGTGCTGTGTGTCAGGTGGGTTTGTACTGCTGCATACAGCAGCTACCTGTGTGGATCTCGGATTCTCTTTGGCTCCCAAAGGTGGTAGAGAGACAGCTTGCCTGATTTCCTGATTGATCCAGTCCCTGACTGCCCCAGCATTCTCTTCCACAGCTGACACAAGCAGGTCCAGCTGGTCCGAATCATAACGGTACAGCAGTGTTTTCTTGCTCCACGGGCATGAGCATAAATTCGCTACATGCAGCAAACAGGAAAATCTCTCTGGATGACATTCGCAGCCAATGGCTGAAAGATGTAGATCATACTTGCACACCTCACACTCCCGCTCATCAGTTGCATCATACCTGCTGTCCATTTTCTTGGTGGCAATCTCACCCATTTGTTTCAGAGATACTCGTCTTGCATGCTCCATCTCCACCCGCACCTATACAATACTCTCAACCAAACACATGCATGGTTTTATCCTTTGCATTGGCAGCAGCCACCAACTTGCTAAATCCATGGCTACATGATGGCTTCAAACAATTTCAACTTTCTTTTCCAGACGTAATCTAGAAGAAAATCCTGTTTCTAAAATCACATTTTGGGGTCTTACCTTGAGAGCCTTGGATAGCATCCCACCTTTTTGCCCAAACAATGCCTGCCAAGTGCACAACCACAACATCCCTGCAGCCTGAGCCATTTTCTCAACCTGCCCATTTGCTGCTGCTCTTCCCCATAATTGCCATTGGGTACTGAGAGAGGCAGCTGCTGCCCTGTCTTTCTCTTGCAATTTTCGATGGTGAAAATGCCAAAACAACTTCACCGCAAATCGTGCAGCTCTCAACAGAAGCTTGTCATGCGAGACCGAGGTCTTTCGGTGTTGTTCACAGTAAAGCTCAACTGCACTTTGGCCATGAGACAGCCAGTCAGCGGGTGCCACATTCACTGCCTCTGCAACATTGAAACCGCAATTGAAACCTGAATGGTACGCTCGTGGAAACGTAATTACAAAGTCTCCTGCTTGCTGTACCAGCTTATACACTGGCACCCCTTCCGCTTTCAGCACTGTTGGCGACAACTGAGTCACCTGTCACCACCCACCACCATGTTGTCTAAACCCATCAGTTCAGAACAACATATTTTACACACATATTCAAAACAACTCATCACCTTACATGAGGAAAGAATCATTGCTACCAGCTTATGGAGAAGATCCGGCTGCTCGTTGAACAACTCTGGGAGGTGCTTCTTCATTGCACTTTCCAGCTTCAAAGCCTCAGAGTTGGGTACACCATACCACACTTTGGGAGCTCCCCAGTGCATGTAATTCAATGAGTAGAAGTGATGGTCCTCCACATGCTGTGCAAACAAACCCAACACCATGACAGTATATGAATCAATCCACAGAAGCAATGGCAGCCCCTTCTGTCAATGGGTCTTGCAGTGCTGTGAGTAGATAGAGAACAGCAGTGAGGACAAGTGGACGCATAGCTTCTATTGGAGACATCTGATAAAAGGAAAACCAAGGCAGGGGTGTCTTCAGAGACATCTGCTAAAAGCGAATAAAAACCCCTCCTCTCTTAGTTTTCAGCTGTGACAGAGACTACACAGTTGGGGGATTCAACAAAGAAGTTTGCAGAACTCTAACCCAGCAGAAGGAAGAGAAGCACATGCCAATGTACAGCCATGGTACAACCACCCCAGAGATATCCTCTTCCTCAAATGCAAGCATGGATCCTGGTAGCCTTGCTATGTTGTTCAAATTCCAGCCAGATTTCTCATACAGGTCCTCCTCCTCCTCCTCCACCCTTGTTGTCAACTTGCCATTCTTTGCCTTTGGAAACCCACTTCTGAACTTACCTGTCTCCACATCCGCACCATACAGAACCTGTCACAACAAATGGTGGGGGGTTGGTTACAAAAGTACAACTCAAGACAGAATTCTCCAAAATCAATGTCTTTGCACAAATCATGTGTTATATATAACCCCTGCTGTACCAGTGATCTCATATCTCTAGTGTTTGTACTTCCGTCAATGACTTCCAATTGTCTGTCTTCTTCATGCTCAATAGCCAGCAAAAATAATTACCTCAATCTGCTCAGTGGGTTGCTCCACAATTCGCCAGTACTCGCCTTCAATCACATCCACAGAAGGTTCCCATGGTTTGTCTGCAGTAGTATCATTGCCACACTGACAACCAACAATTTCCTTTCTGCAGAAGTAATGGTCCTTGAATGCATCTGCATACTTCTCAAAGGTTCCAAGAGAGAAGAGATTCCCAGGCTCAAAACCAAAATACTCTTCCTGGTCATCAGAGGTCTGAGAATCACTTGGTGCAGTGCTGCTCATCCTGTTCTGGTGCAAGTTGGAAGGTTTTGCCTCTGCTGTCATCTTCCGACCCGGGGATGATAATTGTTGACCCCTTTTCTTCTTCCCACCTGACAATGCTTTCTTGGGGAGTGAGCAGCACTCTTTAGCAATGGGTTCTCGCACTTGCAGCTTGTGGACTTGCTGCACACGGGTTGGAAACTGCATGTTCTGAATGTCTGGTGAGTCCTCACGTAACATACATGGTGGCCTCCATGACAGAGGCGGTACCACACGACAGATCCCGTAAGGCTCAGCCCTTGCCCTTATGCTTGCAATGTACTTCAGTGGATCCTTGAATTCCTGTCAATGAACATCATCATCATCACACAACACTCCCATAACCTGCACTACTACTAAGAAACAATATTTTTGCAAACCTTGAAAAGACAACAAAGCCTAGATGAAGAATAGCAGTCAGAAACAAAGCCCACAAAACAAATACCTACCTCTTCATCTGGGAAAAATGTAGGTGCTTCATCTAGGCAGGGTTTCCGACCAGCTGAAGGGTGCCATGATGCCACCACCTGAAAAAAATATCAAGGCAAAGAAACTGTGTGAAAGCCTAAAAGAAAGGAAACAACAAACAAAAAAACTGAAATGCAGACAATAGTCTTCAGCAATGTCTGTTTTGTAGAACAGCTCTGGGCCAAATATGTCCCCAAAGTTCTAACCTTTTGACAATCTTCACAAGACTCACACCCACGTATCACACCCATTGGCAAATCAGGCTTCGAAGTAGCAGTCTGGAACCAGGAAAAAATGGTACGCATTAGTGCTAGGAACATATATGAACCTGACTGAAGATCTCTCACCATTTCAAAGAATCACCTTTCAATGTTTTTCTGGGAAATTTTACTATTGCTGCCCCTCTCTCTCTCTCAGGAAGATTTTTATATACCATGGAAGGTACAATGTGGCAACCAATGTGCAAGATAGCCTCAGTTGCTGCCTTGGGCTGTGAAAGGAGCTCCAGGACCAGCTTAAGCTTCTGGTTTTCCACTTGTTTGTGTTGGCCTAGTACCTTCTTGGCTCCCATCACAACTTTCAAGGAGTTGGGTTCAAAATTCAGAGCCATGGTATTACTATTATTACATTATGGAGCAACAACATCTGCAAGGAGTTTTGTTATCTGCTTTTACTCTTGGAAAGACTGTAGGCTAATCCATCTTTGAAAACACTTAATCAACAATTCAAAGCTTATTTCCTTCAAACCCTTTTGTGTATGTAGGGAGGGGGGAGAGAAAACACATACTCGTGGTGGTTGTCCTTTGAATCCTGTATCAGCCTCTGAGCTGCTGTCAGACTCATGGAAATTCGTGACCTTGTGCCGCACAGACCTAGTGGGGAACAACTCCTGTTCATCTTCCCCACTGCTGTAGCCTGCTGCAGCATACCTTCGAGTGGGTCGCTTTTTTCGGCGTACTGGGGGTAAAGGTGAATCTCCAGTTGAATCACTGCCACTCACATCATCATCCAACATCTGTCCATGTGTCTTCTTGAATGTGATGATCACATGGGAAGGAGGAGGATTCACTGCCACAATCCCTGCCACCCCCCCTTGTGTTGTTTTTGAGTGGCTATCCTCCTGTGTAGCTGCTGCTGAACCCATCATCACTGCTGCATCATGTGAGGTCATGAGTTCCAAATGCCCCTCATTACCCAAACGCTGTGCTGAAAAATCCCAACAACACAAGAAGGCTCAGGGTGCATGGACAGACAGAAACATTTCAGAAATCTTTAAGGGATGTCGACCTACAATATGCAGATTGTTGTTGTGATGTTCCAACTGCTGAAATTGATTTGACACAGACAAAACAAAAACCTGTGGGGATAGGAGGAGGAGGAAATTGTACCTTGATGTGTGATGGAATCGACCCATCATAGGCTCTACAGAAGCTGCCATAGCTCCACAGCTTTTACACTTGCCTCCACAACTGGCAAGCGCTCCTCAAAAGATATTATAGAATGTTACCAACAACAAGAACACCTGCACATAAAATGTCTCTGGTCTTTAGAGAAATGCATACCCATCAGTGAGCAAAATTATGAGCTGATTTTGCACACTTTTGATCACAAACTGATGGTGAATGGATCATTGATGATGGCTCTCCAACATGGGTGGGTGTTATCACTCAGGTCCTTTTTTCATTATGATCAGAAACACAGACAGGCTGGGTCTTTTTTTTTCTCTGATCAGAAAACAAAGCCACCCTAGAAAGAAAACCACATGAGACAGCAACAAAGTCCTCTGTCCCTCCCATCTGTAAAGAACAGTCTCTTCTCCCACTCTCAAGATCCTGCCAGAAAAATGCATGTGTCCATACCTACACACAGTACTCAGAAGACTGAAATCATCACCTACTAAAATCTCTCAAAAACCACATGCCTACTAGGTGGGTACCCCAACAAACAAACCCTCCTTCCCCACCAGTTTTTGCCAAAATTACAAAACCTAAAACAAGATCATAAAAGGTACTGTGTACACCCCACACAAATTTCCAAGCAATGGGTTTTGGATCAGATATACAGGTAGATGGTCTAATAAGACACCCCCAACTACACCACCACCCACTTCTGTGAAACTTGCTTGATCACGGAAGGAAGGAAGGAAGGAAGGTGAAGGAAATTCCATCAAAAAGAGAAAAAAAGAAACAAAACAAAAGACAAGACAAGAAAGAGGCGTTTAGTAGGTCCTAGAGAATTGAAACAAGAAATGTGGGTTTCATTGGGAATGCAAAATAGCCATGATACGAGGTGATGGATCAGGGAAGAAGAAATCTGGTGCATGTTAACAACGTGATTTTGGGATGATGATGATGATGATGAGTATCACATACACAACAACATAGATAATAAACAAGGTACCCACCTACCTGCTGAATTTTCTTTCTTGGGGTAAGTGCACGACAAAAATCCCCAAATCACATCTCCTTCATCCTCCTCCCTAGTTCTTGTTCTTCTTGTTTGTTCCCCTTTCTTGTTCTTGTTCCTCTTCTTCCTCTTGTGTTCTTCTCCTTGGTTCTTGTTCTTGTTTGTTGTTTGTTCCCCCTTCTTGTTGTTCTTCCTCTCTCTGGGTTGTTTTTTAATTTTCCCCCTGTTGGGGGGCTTATTGAATGGATCCAACAACGATCTGCTATAAATATGTAGGTATCCTGTGCATGCATCAACAAGGTTCTGGTGCAATCATAATAAGGTACATCATCCGTTACATGGGTGTGTGTGCAAAGGAGCATCCGATATTGGGTGGATGACCCATTTGGCGATACCCCTATGTGCGCACACACACACCTCTCTCTCTCTCTCTCTCGCTCTAGTATCTATTTGTCTGTCTGTCTATCTATCTATCTACGAATCTAGTATCTACCCATATGGGGCATCATTTCCATCCTCGTATCGCTCGCTTGAATATGGCGGTCCATGTCATGTCATTCTTTCTTTTGCCTGCTTGACCCACCACCAACGACAATGACAACAACGCCGTGAAACCCACGATCCAAATCCAAACAACGCAGTTTTTACGTTACCCTTGAGAGGCGCGCCAGGGGAGAGGAGGGGAAGGGAGAGAAGAGGACCTTGGAGGAGGTCAGACTGGAGTCTGACAAGATTATGAACCTTGAAATGATGTCTTCATGGATGATGCATGGATGAATGGATGGATGGTTGGTTCTTCACATCCATGAAGGCTTAACCTGAAAGTTTATAAAATTTTGTGAACTAAAAGTAATGTGGACGGATGAGGAGGACAAGGTCAAAGGAAATTATATCTTCATGGATGGATGCGTGAATGGATAGATGGACAGAAGGAGGGATTCTTCACATCCATGATGTCATAATTTGATAGTTTGTAAAGTTCATTGACTTAATGTCAATGGATGGATGGATGTTTTTTCACATCCATTAAGGCATAACCTAATAGTTTATACATTTGGTGAGCATTTAAAGGAGTCACTGTGGATGGATGGAATGTTTACTAAAATGTGTTTCAACTCACCTTAGACTTTGGATGCCTTTTTGTGAGTGACAAAGGCTTTAGATTTGCAATGGTGAATGAATGTTTCACGTCCATGAAATCACAACCTAATAATAGTTTGTAATTCCATGAGCATTATTAAGTAATGTGGATGGATCACAAACTTCATTGGCACAATTTGGCAATAATAGTTGTGCGAAATCTATTTTCCATAGGTTTATATAGAATAAATATGAATGTCATTCATCTACTTGTATTATTTGAACATTGATATCATGTACATTGTTTAAACATGAATGTCATAAGCATGTTTTTATTGTTTAGACATAGATGTTGTATGTTTATTTGTGTTGTTTATACATGAAAATTGTGCACACGACTTCCATGTTTAAATAATGTGTGACATTCATGTTCAAACAATACAAACCCATGAAATAATAGATTTTGCACGAATTTGAAACAAACCCATGAAGCTTATAAATTTGTGATGATGATGATGTATGGATGGATGGATGGATGGATGTTCATTAATTTGTTTCACCTTCCAAACATGTTATTACCTAGTGTATTTTTTCTTTAGGTTTTAAATGAATGTTTTTAATTTTATGAACCTTAGATTGTCATGCCTTCCTAAATGACAAGGCTAAGTTGCGGATGAATGTTTTACATCCTTGAAAGCATAATCTCATAGTTGATATTTTGGGGAACATTAATAATGTGGATGGATGGATGGTCAATAATGTGTTCAACACCAAACACATTTTCCCTAGTGCAATTTTTTTAAGTTTAAATGTTACCCTGACTATGAATTGTAGAATGATGCCTTCACAAATGACAAGCTTTTCTTGTGGATGGATGTGAAACATCCATGAAGGCACAATGTGATAGTTCGTAATTTCATGAATGTTTCATTTCTTTCCAAAACTTCAAACACATTAATGCATTTTTAAATTGTGAACCTTCTTGCATTTACATTATTTTACTTAAAGTTATTTTCACTTAATACATTCAAAACAAATTAAAACTTATATGGAATGAACATGATGAAGAAGTAAATAGCACAATTTACTCAATCCCAAGCATAAATTGATTAAATGATTATCACATCTTGAAGACAAATGCCTCCAAGGTCAAATACTTCAAAATTGTTTATATTGATAAGCTAAAAAGACTCTTAACAAAGGTTATCAAAATAATGTTATATAATATGTTGAATGAAATATAGCCTTAAAATAGTGTAAAATTGATTTTGGACTTGTAAATATGCATGGGATAGAAAGATCTTCAAAATTGCCAATAAAAAAAATTACCATTTTTTATTGGTTGGCCATAATGATTGACCAATGTGGTGGCATTTTAAATAGTCTTACATTCTTTGCATTTTCCATGTACCCCATTCCCCATGTTTGAAGGGTACTAGTTTTTGCCACCTAATTATAAATGGGATAAATGGTAGTTTTGGTAATTATATTTAACTTAATTTATAAATGAAAAAAAAAAACTTTAATTATATTGTCAAATGCCTTGTTTGTTTCATAAATGTTTTTAGGATTGTGTTTTCAAGTGTTTAATTTAATTTTAAAATGTTGATAAATTGTATTTCCCAAGCAATACACAAATACTTTTAATTTTGACCTAACATCATTTTTGTAAAAAATGTGAACGACTCCCCTATGATGTGACCTGATCTGATCCATGATGTCAACACCTCGATTAGATGATAAATTTCACCAAGGACCAATTCAAATCTCATTTTGGACTTTGATGGTGAGATTTGTAAACATTTTCAAAAGCATGTGTTAGGTGTTTTGTTAATTCCTATATATTCATTCACTATGTTATTTAATTTTCAACTATAAAATCCCCAACTTCCATATGAAATTTTCAATATTGAATGAAACTTATGGGAATCATCTTAATCGCATGTGACAATACGTATACCATGTAGTCAAAGGATGAAATGTAGTTGTTGATTTTTTTTTCATACAATACCTTTGCGACTAATTTATCACATGTGATTTGTTTTAGGCGACTACAAGGATTTTAGTTGCAAAATGTCTCTTACAACTAAAATTTAGTTACAAACACTAGTCGAAAATACACAGTTTTCTTCTAATGCACATGGCCCATGTTCACCCATGTGTGACTCATGTGTAGCTATGTGTGGCCCATGTCCATCCATGTGAGAATTAATAGTGAATTATGAATTAATTATGAATGAATTAAAAGTGAACTAAGATTTAATTAATATTTAATTGAAGGTTAATTATAAGTGAACTTGAAATGAACTAAAAAAAATTACAAATGAACTAAGAGTTAACTAAAAGCTAATTAATAATTAATTAATAGCTAAATTAAAATGAATTAAAACTAAATTAGGAATTAGGTACAAGTTAATTACAAGGCATGAATGTAATCCATAGTATTGGCATTGGTGACGGTTTTAAGAAAATGTTACCATTTATTGCTAAACCATTCTTAGGATGTTTGATTATAACAATATATTTTATTTTATTTTTTAAACTCACTAACCAAGACATGTGTTTTTTTTTCATATGAAAAAAATGTTGAAATTTAAGTCATGTAAAATAATTTGCAATTATGATGTGTGGGTCAAAAAAATGAATTATAGCTAGTATTCATGTTTCAATCATAATTAATAATGGATCATTAATAGACCCTTAAACCTAAAAATGTAGTTGTTGAATGAAAAGATTAAACAATAATTCACTTGAGTGTGAATCATAAACTTTTACATCACAAAATGCACAAAAGAATCTCCAAGTTTTCAAAACCTTGGTGTGATAACGTAGTGATAATAGGTTGAGAAACATGTATTAATGTTTAACATACAATTGATCAAACCAAAATATTAAATCTTTGAGTGATGTAAAATTTGAAGTAAACAATCAAACCTTGAACATGATTCAACTACATTAAAAAATGGAAAAAAAAATTACACATAAAAAATTGTTGTGATTAATCTGCATCATTTAAAAAGTTTTGCCCATCTCAATTTGCACCCTATTTTCAAGCATTGGTGTATTGCTCACAAATTAAATAACTTTTTTTTCCTTTTTTCTACTACCGTATTTTCAATCATTTTTCCTTCTTGTAAAGCTTTTATGGCAACAAGTCATTCATTTTTGCATGCATTTGGTTCAAATAATAACATCCATTAGGAGAAAATTATAACCCTTACAACATATTCATGTAAGATGTGGAAATCACATGTGATTTAAGATATTCATAATATTTTCAAGTTGCTTAATTACATTTGATTAATGTAATACAAAAGAAGCTTCAACACATGTTTATAATAATTAACAATTTTTGAATATTTCAAGTAAAAAAAATAGTTCTTGAATATTCCCAAATATTATGTATTTTCCTTCACAACATTTTATTATTAGAAAAAGTAAACTTGAAACTTATAATATTTTTATAAATAATATAATTAGTATCAAAGATGCCAAGATCTTATGTTAATAAATAAAATATAAATATAAAAATGACATCCATGTAAAATAAATTAGGTAATTTAAATAAAATGGATTGTTTTCTTCTAGTAAGTCCTATTTGCATAAGGGACAAGAATCACAAAATGAGTTTTAAAAACATACAAACCATTTGATTTCATCAATTTGTGCTTGTTTTATGGTAGAATTTTCATTTTCTATCTTCTTTTGTAATGTCAAGAACAACCATGGTTGTTTCCACATGCCAAATACAAAGGCATCTATCCATTATCGCCTTTTGCATTAACATCTACGCTTTTGTTAATAATCTTTTGAAGAATGTCAAAATATTCATTTGAAGCTTAACTCAACAACACATGTTCATATTCAATGGCATGTCGTGTTGAAATAAATATTTTTTTGTCAAAAGGTAGTAATGTTATGATGCAATGTGTAACATGTAATAAATTATCCTTATTTGCACCAAAACATGGGGAAAAAAAATTCTAGATTTTCTTCAAAGGCAAGACACTAATTCCTATACCAAAGTTATCCAACAGAACATTGCCAAACATGGGCTATGTCTTTTGGAGTTATTTCAAAACACCAATTCAAGTTTAGCATAGTATTTGAGGAACACCCTTGTAGAATTTGAAATAATTATGGATCAAATGTTGGTAGGTTTTAACTTTGCTAAATGTGACATAAATGACATCATTGTTAACACGTATAAATCTTTAGACTAGTTAATACCATAGGCCTCTTAGTAACTAATAGTTATTAATGGTAGACTTACCATCCTTTATCCAAGGGGCAAAGTTATTGGGATTAAGTAGTTCATGTTAATGAGTGGTTGAAGGGTAATCCATCCAATTATCTAGGAGATTTTTAAAAAGGGATTATGATAAGGGCCCTATTTTCTAAGGGTCAATGCGGGCTTTGTGTGGTTTGTGGAAAAGGAGGATTAAAGGAAGCGTTGGGGGATTTTTATGGTATTTGATACTTTTGTAGTTGGAGGTTGGAATGAAGGATTCTCTTAAAGAAGTGTGCGTTGTACTATTAGGAAGGAGATTGTAGTGAGGAAATGTACTTGTATTGGTGTGTGATTTTAATGGAAAATGGTTGAAGAACTTGATGTGTTTTCATGTGTATTTTTTCTATTGGGAAGTGTGGAAGGTATAGTGGTTTGAGGTATTGCAAAATAGGTTGCTCCTTGACATAATAGGTTTGCATTTCCTTTATACCAAAGAAACAATATACATACCATCTGGTAGCCTCTGGAGTGGTAAGTTACTAATTGTCATAGGAAGGTCGTAACTCCCACTTGGGGGAAAAGAATAAGGGAAGGAAACACCATCACATGTAATTGCTTGTAGATTAAGATGTAATACTATGAACGATAAATAATGGCTAGGAGTGAATGTAGTTTCCTACATATGATAAAGAGGGGTGGGGAGGTATTTGGAGGTGTTGCAACACTACTAGGAAATGCGTCCTAGTTCACTATGGGTTACACTAGATTTTGAGTGAATTTGGACATTTTCACCTAGTGAAATTACTTACCCCCGTAATGAACGAAGACTAGTTGTTACGGACAATGAATTGTTTCATTAGTACTTAGGTTACTCTCAAGTGAAATACACATTTACCAAATCATTCATTTGCTAGTTAATTAACTAACCAGCATGGAAATCAATTAAAATTTAATCATTTAATATATAATATTATTGATAATTTCATGATTTTTTAACCTGTGATTTATTGACACGTGTCAGTACCTAAGCTACGTAATCAACTTAGGCACCTATTATAGGAATTCAATAAAAGAATATTCGGTCAACATACCATTGTTGACCACACACAACACCACTCATGAAGTTTGATATCTTGACCCTTAGAATGGAAACAAACACCCTCACCATCAAACCACCCACTTGTTGAGATAATATGTTACATTACATCCTATTTATCAAATATTTCATTTTAAACATTATAAAAACATAAAATTTGAAAATTCATATCTTATTGAGATTTTATTCAAATGAAATGATTTGAATTTACTTTTTTTTTAAATCAATAATGTACATAATTACATTTATTTCCTTTTGAAAATTTAAAATCATTTGAACAAAAAAAAGTTGAATATGATTATTCAATAACATTTCAATGACCATTCATTTAAACAAAAAAAAATTAATAAGTGGATAAATTTTTTGTTGATATAATAATATTACTCGTGCTAAATTACTTTCAACTATTATATAACTATTTTTCATTAATTTAAATTATTTCACCTTAGGTTACTTTTGGTTATTATAAGTTACTTTTGGTTTTTTAAACTTATTTCACCTTAGGCTATTTTCAGCTATTGTAAGTTTTTTTTACTATTCAATGTTTTTTTGACTATTCAATGTTTTTTTGACTATTGTAAATTATTTTAGTTTAGGCTATTTGTAGTTATTATAAGTTACTTTTGGTTATTGAAGGTTATTTCACCTTATGTTATTATTAACAATTTTAGGTTATTACAGGCTATTTCACTTAAAATTATTTTTATCTATTATAAATTATTTCACCCTATATTATTTTTTGGCAATTGTAAGCAATTTTAATATATGGTTATTAGTTGTTATTTTATTAAGGTTATTGGTCGTTATTAATTACTATTGGTACCTGTTTTATTAATGGTTATTAATGCCTATTAGTGGTTATTTTAGTAATAATTATTGGTGGTTATTTTATTAATGGCCATTAATAGTTATTTTATTGGTGGTTATTGATGGTTATTTTATTGGTGGTTATTGATGGTTATTTTATTGGTGGTTATTGATGGTTATTTTATTGTTGATTATCCTTTTGGTGATTAGTGGTGGTTATTATATTAATGGCTATTGTTGCCTATTCTATTAACGACTATTGCTGCCTATTTTATTAATGGTTATTAGTGCCTATTCTATTAATGACTATTGGTGCCTATTTTATTAACGGCTATTGGTGCTTATTCTATTAATGACTATTAGTGCCTATTCTATTAATGATTATTGGTGCCTATTTTATTAGTGACTATTTTATTAATAACTATTGGTGGTTATTTTATTAATGGCTATTGATGCATATTCTATTAGTGGTTGTTATATTAATAATTATTGGTGGTTATTCTATTAATGGCTATTGGTGGCTATCTATTGGTGGATATTTGTGCTTATTATTGGTTACTATATTAATGGTTATTAATGGTTATTTTATTGATGGCTATTAATAATTATTCTATCGATGGCTATTAGTTGTTATTCTATTAACGATTATTGGTGGTTATTCTATTAATGGTTATTGGTGGTTATTTTATTAATGGTTATTGGTGGTTATTATATTAATAGTTATTGATCATTATTTTATAAATGACTATTAATGGTTATTTTATTAATGATTATGAATGGTTATTTTATTAATGGTTATTGATGGATATTGGTGGTTATTAATGGCTATTATATCAATGGTTATTGGTGACTATTCTATTGGTGGATATTGATGGTTATTAACTGATATTATATTAATGGCTATTGGTGGATATTTTATTATTGGATATTGGTGGTTATTAATGGTTATTATATTAATGGATATTGGTGGTTATTCTATTATGGACATTGGTGGCTATTCTATTATGGACATTGGTGGCTATTCTATTATGGACATTGGTGGTTATTAATGACAATTATATTAATGGTTATTGGTGAATATTCTATTGGTGGATATTGGTAGATATTAATGTTATTATATTAGTGGTTATTGGTGGCTATTATATTAATGGTTATTAGTGGCTATTTTATTAATGACTATTAGTGGTTATTTTGTTATAACCCATTGGTGGTTATTTTATTGGTGGTTATTGATGGTTATTTTATTAATGGTTATTGTATTATAAGTTATTGCTGGTTATTATATGTTATATTAAAATTATTCGTGATTATTGTATTACAAATTATTGTTGGATATTTTATGTTATAATATCATAGGCTATTGACAGTTATTATGTTTTAGGGTATTTAAAATTATTTTCATAGGTTATTATTTTATATTCTAAGTTATTTTTACCTTAGGTCATTATATTTTATTTTAGGTTATTTTAAATTATTATACTGAGGATAAAATAATTTATAATAACATAAAGTAGAATGATGCTGAATAACTTAAAGTATAACTTGAAATAACATAGATTAATTTTAAATTAAATAACCTAAGGTAGAACTTAAAGCTAGTTGAATAATTTAATTTTAGAATAACTTAAAATCTTATAATAAACTAGTTAAAATACCTCAAGGTAAAATAACATATAATAGTTTAGGGTACAATAATTTATAATAGCCTATAATAACATAAAATATAAGTTAAAATAACTAGAGTAGCTTAAAATAATATGAGGTGTATCATAAAGCAGCATAGATAAAATATTTTTAAAAACATAAAAATAAACCTATTTACTATCATAAATTATAATAGTGAATCCTATTAACTAGTGTTGAAACATGATGTCTACATGGTGATATTATTGTGAAATAACTTTCAATAGGGTGAAATCAGTAAAATGCAATGAAGTTATTTCAGTTTTAAGCTCTCACATTGATTTAGGTTAGTAAATTGCACCCCACTTTTGTAGTAGTGCAAATAGACGACAAAGTCATTGAAGGACTTGCAGGTGTGGTTGAAGTGGGACAATAATAATAGGAGACATACTTGCTAAGGCAACATTTAGGGTGTTGAAGGCATTGTAGTAACTTGTACTTTCAAGTTATGATCATTACCGAAGTTGCCCTTCTCTACTTGCTTCACCTACCCCCTTGGATCAACCTATAGACATGATAGTAGGTATGTTTTAAGGCAACACCCCCCTACCTTCTTCCTTGCCCCCTTTGTATGACTTATCAATTACTACTTAAGTGGTTGTAGTAAAGTGAGCCAATGAGGGTAATTTATTTCTATTGAGTAATAAGGTGTTGATTTTATTCCTTTGGTCTTACCTTTTGAAGGATAGTAATGATCGGGGGGCCACAATTTCACCCCTTACAATCATCATATTTAATTTGATTATCGAAAATCATTTGCAAAAAATGTTTAGGAAATTTAAAGAACATAAAATTAAGTTTCATCTTAGCAAATGTCAATTCTTTGACACTTGGGTGGAAAACCTAAATCATATGATTTATCTATGTGGAGGGGGGGGGAGGGGGGGGGAGGTTAGAAGGCCAAGGTTGAAATTATTTCATAGGTTCCCTGACCATTGTATTTTAATTGGTTACAAGTTTTTATAGGCTTGTGTAATTATTACTTGCAATTTGTCAAAGAATTTAACAAAATTGCAAAAAAATTGACCCAATTAACAAGGATTGACCATGAATACATTTGGGGTGAAGCATAAGAATATGCCTTTTAGGAATTTAAGGCATGTTTCATTTCAACTCCCATTTTCCAACAACCTGTTTGGGACCAATTGTTTAAGGCAAATATGGATTAGAACACCTTAAGATTGGGAGCTATGTTTATATAATAGGATGATGATGGTTGATAATTCATGGTGGCATATGTTGATAAATTCAACAATAAGATGAAAACCAAATACGACTCGTATGAATGGGATGTTTTGTTGTTGTTTAGGTAGTTCATCATTTTAGTGTTATTTGTATGGTAGCCCATTCATTTTGGTTATAGATCATCAACTTTGAGATTCATAATGGAATCAAATTGTTTCACAAGAAAGTTAGCCATGCGGGCATTTATCATGCATGAGTATGATCTTGACATTGTTCATAGGGTTGGTAAGGTTAATTAGGGTGTTGATGGGTTAAGTTGGAACTCAAGTTTTAATGAAAAGGATACCATGGGGGCTTGTTGGCGTGGTGATGTCAATTTCAAAGCAATTATAGGTTGGCATGCCTTTGCATACGTATGTTCATTATTGGGAAGTTTTGGGGTTGTACCTCAAATTAACATGAATGCCAAGGATTTCCATGATGTGGGCATTGAGTGGTGCCCTAAACATATATAAAGATACACTTGTTATTGCATATATGCAAGTTCATGTAAAATCCCAGTCAAATATGAACATCTAGGGAATGTGATTGGGTCATACATAAGGCCAATAGGTTTTTATGGGAAAATAATTCCCTCCTATAGGTGTGGAGTGATGGATAAGTGTGGGTAGTGCTTCATTCAAAACAATGTGAAGGCCTTGTGTGACACATTCACAAGGAGTTGCATCAATTTCGGGTTTGATGGATTTATAATTTGTTCCATTCATAATATTGGTAATGTGAAATGTAATTACAAATTCAATAGTATGTTTCTTGGGGTGTGGAGTGTGATTGAGTTCATGCATCATTCAATGCACCTACACCTCATTTATAACCATTGCCATTGTGGGTCTAAGGTATTGGTAGAGTTTAAATTTTGCTAGTCTCTTGAGTTTGACAATATAACATAATTGATAAATCTTGGAACTATGACTAAACATGTCTCCAAATGGTTGGATTTGGTTCCATTGTCAGATCACAATAACGATGGCCCAACATATGCATTTTTTGATGTGTTCAATAGGTTTGATGCCATCATTAGTACTCATCAACCAATGTATCAAATTCCATGGGGAATATTAAGAATTGTGTGAAAAACATTAATAGATCATCATATAACTTCATCAACCGTTTAAGGCAAATGCATTAATAAAAAAATGGTGTAAACAATGAAATGAGGTTTACATAGTGTGGGTTCTAAAAAGGTCATACTAGAGATTGAGATCTTTTGTTACCATGATTAATTATGGGGTGTATGGTTAGTTGACATGCGTTTTTAATTTCATTTTTATCATATTTTTTATTGTTTGGCCATGATCTTAAACTACCAACCTCAATATGATGTGATGACATGGCAATAATGGATTTGGATGATCCAAAAATGTGGTTTTAGGCATGTGAGCAACAAGTAGCCTTTGTTGTGAGATGTAATGCCAATGGTTATGGAAAATTTAGCAATTGTTTAACATTGAAACACACTTTAATATGCCACTATTCGGGAGGTGGTTATTGGCCTCAAATTCATAAATTTGAGCCAAGAGATTATGTGTGCTTGTAATAAACAATAAACATTACTTTCGATGTGATTGCATGACATGTTATTTTGCATGTGCAAAAGGTGTTACCTTTTGAGGTGATATTTTGAAGGATGGGATAGTCAAACTTGTAAGGACCATGTGCATAATTATGTGTCATGTCATCTTCCACATATTGATTGTCATGTTGATCCATCTTTAGTGGTTGTCCATGTAGGATTACATTATATGTTGTGTGGGTAGTCTATGGGAATTGTTACTATATTGATTTATGATTAGTGTTTTAGAGGTTGGTATACATGATGTTTTACAACACCATTGGAAAAAGTGTTAGTTGAAAAATGGTTTTGCCTTTGGTGCATAAAATAAACCTAGGTGCTTATTCTTATAGTTAAAAATAAGATGTAACTTAAATTTTCCAAGATGATTGACATTTGGTTGAAGAATTGAAGGATTACAACCACCATGCCATGTAATTAATGATGGGGTTCATATTTTCACTTGGCCTATTGGTCCTTTCACCTTAAAACCAAAATGTTCATTCATGGTTGATTTCCAATACAAAACATTTATTGCATTGTTATTAAGTTTAAGGGGATTTAAACTTTAAACATAAAAGGTGGGTTGAATATGTTGTACCATTTAATGTATTTATGTTTTATATGTGTTAATAGTGGTGGTTGTAGGCACCAACAATATAAAAATGCACAACGAATACCACCAATAACAAAATCATTAATTACAATAAGGGCTAAATAAAAATTATTTCACCATGTTACCTAAAGGAAGATCACCAAAAATAGTGCTTGATGCATAATCAAGATCACAAAAACCATCATCACCATTTGAATTTTGTGGTTTAGGAATTATTTCACCAAAATCTTGAAAAAATTCACCATTTGAATAGAATGTGCATAATGAAGACCACCAATACCACGATCATTATCTATAGTAGGGGCTAAATAAGGACAATTTCATTGAAATATAGAAGAAAATCACCAACATAATGATTAATGCACAATCAAAATCGCCAAAACCATCATCACTACTTGAATTTGAAGGTTTAATGACCATTTCACTAGAATTTAGAAGAAGACCACCAAAAAATGGCTTAATACACAATGAAAACCACCAAGGCCATGATAGGGATTATTTCATAATGAAGACCATTGTCATTGTGGATTATTTCAACAAGACTTAGAAGAAGATCACTAATTTAATAACTTGGCTAATGCATAAGTAAGACCATGACTAGAACTACATTTGTGCATAAATAAAGAATGTTTATTAAGTTGAAGACCTTAATGAAGAGATTTTTTAGTTCATTTAATACCAATATTCACGAACCTTAACACAATTATGTTGTTTTAGATGTGTAGACCTAAAATTTTGGGTTCAAATGCATTTGCAAATCCATTCACATAAAAGTTAACAATTTTTTTTTAGATTATTAAGTCACTAACCTAAAAGAGGGGTTTTAAGTGCATTTGAATACCCATACACATCAAAGCCAACAATTTTTTTCCAATTCTATTGAATTGTAGATTGAAAATGCATTTGAATACCCATAGACATCAAGGCCGACATAATTTTCAACAAAACTAGAGCTACAAACCATATGCCTTGGATGTTAATTGATGTTAATATCCATAGACATAAAAGCCAACTTGATTGTCAAAGTTATTGAATTACAGACCATACCACTATTCAAGTGCATATGAATAGCCATATACATCAAAACTAACAAAAAATTCAAGATTATTGAACTGGAAACCCAAAAGAAGGGTTTTAAGGTGCATTTAAGTATGCATACAAATCAAAATCAACATAATTTTTAGCAAAAGCAAAGCTATAGACCATACACCTTGGATTCTAATTCATGTGAATATCCATTCATCAAAATATATCATATTTTTGGAGCTACAAACCTAAAAAATCAAGATGTGCATGCATTTGAGTACCCATATACAACAAAACCAATAGAAATTTCAACTTTTTTGAGTTGCAATTAAAAAAAATCGGTTTTAAATTTACCCTAAATGCATAGAAATTAGAGCCAACCAAAATTTCAAGTTCCTTGAGTTGCCACCCAATTACAACTTGGTTTTGAGGTTCACCCTAAACCCATACTCATCAAAATAAAATTATTTAAATACTTTTATGAGATGTAAATCTGATTTTACATTTTAGGTTCAATTGATTACCCATATAGACCAAATTTCAAAACAACAACATATGTACAATATAATTGTTCAAAACTAAAATATCAAATGTTGGGATCATCTAGTAAGCAAAGCTTTCAACAATTCATTCAAATTACAAATGTTGTTTCAAAGACCACCTCGGAAATCCTTGTTGGGCAATTGTGTAATGGTAGAAGACATTGTGATGTTTCACAATGTTTATGGCATGACATTCAAGGGATTCATCGACAACTTTATGCCAAACACAATTTACTCAATGGAGGCATCACTTCACATATGAGTCCATAGGCAATTTTGATAGGATATGCTCAATCATGAATGCATCCATCATAGGAGGGAGTAGACATTTAGGGTATTTAGTTGGTTTTTCATGGCTATGGGGACATTTTGGGGGTTTAAGGTTTGGGGTACAAGGCACAACTTTTGGAGTTTGTGGAGCTTTTAGAAGGTCTTTGATTTTTGGAGACAAGATAAGATGTCTTGTTTTTAGTCTTGGAGGTTGATTGCTTCAAAGGTTCTTTCTACCACCCGCGAATTAGGGTTTGGAATAAGTCACAACCTTGGTGATACCATATGAAAAATGACCACATGAGTAGGAGAAATGCTTGCAAAAAGGAAAGGTCTTCAACAAGATAATCAAAACATTCTTCCTCTTTTTTTGTACATTGAGCTATTAGAAGTATAATTGGTTATGTTGGGTTAAACCTCACTTAAAGGGGTTGCAAAATTGGGGTGTTGTTGAGGAGCTGGGGAGAAAAAAATTGGGTTCAAACTCCTTAGAATGCTCGAGGTCAAGCTCTTTAAGGTTGTGCTAGTTTAGAAAAAACCCTTATTCCATGTTATAGACTTCCAACACAAGCAATTTTTGATGTTTTTCTTTTTCCTTGTCTATATCTTTTTTCCCTTCTAAACCTTTAAACTCTCAAGGTTGTGTCTTAAACTCAGAGTTCATTCGAAAATGTGAACCAAAAAAAAACAATTAAAATTTGGATGCAACAAACAAAAGTTGAAAAGTGCTTCTAAACAAAGCTTATGCTTCACATAAGAACTTAGCAAGACTCAAGACCCATGCTTCCTTAGTTGGTGCACAAGCAGAAGAGTTGGTAGTTTGGGAGGATAGTTGACTTTGGGGCTCTATTTAATGCCTTTGTAAAAATTTTGTGCTGTCTTTGTGATCCCATCCTATGAATTTGACAATCATGAACTTTCAATGTTGTGTTAGCTAAACTTTATGGATAACTTTATTATGAAAAACCTCTTTACCATCTTGGAGAGCTTGGAGTGGGATGTTCTGCTGGGGGAGGTCCTCCAAACACAAAAGTGAATTTTTGTTGAGGTAGTTTTGATATTTAGATTGAACATGCTTGGTTACATATGCTAGCATGTGGAGCTTCAAGGAGAGTGATTCTGGATAGGTTGTTTGTGGTTGCTATTTGCAGCCTTTGGGTAAGTTTAAAACTAGTCATGATTTGGATCAAATTTTATGTAAATTTGGGGCATCTTGAAGAGCCATTCAGATCTTTCTAAACACATCATGTTTTTCCAACTAGATTAATATTTAGTCCCATGACCACATCCAAATCCCATAGCCATTGAATGCTACATATCTGTGTGCATTTGTGTATTTTTCATGTTTGTCCATGCAAAGAGAATAAAGGTGGGACATACATTCACCTATGAGTTTATTTATCCCCAAGGAGCGCCTCTGGAGCCTCATCTTTGGTGTTGCAAATGACACATTGCATCCCCCAATCTTAACTCCAATGGACCCCTATTAGATCTCCAAAGCATTGAAAGCTTCAAATGAATGTTAAGTACAAGCTAGGGATAGGTTGAGGATACATGTGAGAACGCCTTGAGCATTGTCGAGGATCACCCAATTGGGATTGAGAATCGACTTCAACATTCAGTGCAGAAAATGTGGAAAAAGGCATGTCAACGTCCTAACCTGTGAATTGACAAGTTGCACAAATCATCAATGTCACAAACATGTGTTGTGAGAAAGTATCACATGTGGCATCTGAACTGCCATTTTTTCCCAATAATAAAATAGCTTATGGTATTGTGAGGAGAGCTTACGAGGATTTGATACCACATGTGAAGTCCCCTTTGTTGACAAATTGAACTGTTGGTGTGGTGGCTGAGGTTAAGCTTTCAAGCTCCAACAAGATCTGGGTTTAGTGTGCAACAATGGACCCAATTCAAATCAGAGTACACCATACAATGAGTCTTTTTGCATAATGGATATATTATGATGACACCCAAAAGAGAGCCTAAATTTAGTGAGGACCCAATGGTCCAAGCTCTCAGTTACTGCCACCTCTTGGAAGCAGGCTTCATCACTAGGCAGGTGGCTGCACAACAAGCCTATTGATCCAAACTTCCCATTTCATGTTCTTTGAGCATAGTAACCATCAGCAAGCAACATTATGGATACAAAATGAATAATAGATCTAGAAAAACATTTCCTCAAGAGGCAAAAGAGTTGTGCACAGATGGAGATACTCTGGAATAATGGATTTTGGTTTTAAGGACATGTATATTGCCAGTTTTTACGGAAAGTAGAACTCACCAGTTCATTGTCACCTGAGTGGAGTAGAGGTGCAGGAACATACAAGGTACATTGAGGGCCAACACTCTGTTCCATGAAAATGTCAGGCATGAATATTAAGACACATCCCAAAGTGAGTGGTGTGTTATGCTTTAGTGTTTAAGGTAGAGCACCCATTCATATGAATTTCATAAAATTCCCCTGATTAAGGAACTCAAAAGAAAATTTACAGATAACCATGATGATCTCACTATCTGGAACTCTGATTACTGTATTGCTAGAATCTTCATTGTTGTATATATATTGTATATGACAAAAAGGGGCTTTTGAGTAAAAGCAGCATACTGGCCAGAAGCGACCGAGGTTGAAGCCATTTACAAATGCAACACCCTTTGTCCACCCCCGGAATGATATGAATGTGTCTGCCGACTTTTGGGAATTCTCAATCTTCAGCACTCCTTGATAGAATGCTGGACCACCTCCTGTCAACAATGCACAAAAAGAATGGAGTTGAGATGCCAACCATTTTTGAGAACCACACAAATTTTGCAGATCATTGAAGCTGCCCAATTTGTGACTAATTTCATAATAGAAAAAAGATGAGAAAAACATAGGTTGACAGTACCCCCAACTTGCAGGTCTTCAGCCAAGTCAGGGTCTGATGTCATAGCCTCCACTCCAGATTCATACATTCTTCTCCTTGTCATGATGTTGGATGTGCTTTTTGAAATGTCATTTAGTTCAATTGGGTATGCAGTCCATCCAAGGATAGGTGTGTCATCCAGAAATACAGCGTCCGTGATGCCCTGAAAGCAGTGTCGTGCAAGGAAGGTTAGGAAAGAGAGTTTGTGTCCACGTAATTTCTGTGTTTAAAACCCTAAACCCTAAGCCCTAAACTAGTGCACAAAACCTCCATTTACTGAGATATCATGGAAATACAGGTTTGCACAAAGGAAGTGACTGAACTTTGTTTTCACCCATGAATGGTCCATAATTAACTCGGCCCATGTTCTCAACCTGCATTTTGAACACAAAGGTCGTCAATTCATCAGATTGCAAATGCCATGCACAAAGCTGCAATAAAGAATTGAACCTATGAATGCCTGCTGTGAACAAATTAGCTAAAGATGATGTTTAGAGCAAGCAAACACCATGGTTAGTTTTGACCATTTCTCCAACAACATTTTGCACATACCAGGATGTCAAGTTGTGAACCAGGCAGAGCTGCAGCAGTAGCAACTGTCAAAGAGTTAGCAGACCAGCGCTCTAGAGTCCCCAGATACATGCGGTTGGCAGAATTGTTTCCAACAAACACCTGAGCTCTATCATATACCTGGGGCCAACCACGATGCACACTAGCATTCAATCACAAAACTTTTGTTGCAGGAAAGCATAGAGATGATAACTGCAGACCCTAAACCCTAAACCCCTAAACTCCAATATGTCTGTAAGAAAATTAGTGGTGAGTTCATGGACTTGGGAAACAAAAGTACCTGCTGCATATCTCACAAGGCAAAGCTATCTTAACCCCTGACATTGCATGTGTCTCCTGTAACTACAAGGATTGCAAAATAAGCTTGTCTGAGAGTGGTGCATCTTATGGATGACAAAAACACCAGTTTTGACTGACCTGCACGACTGAGAGTTTGCTACCCGGTTGCACACTTGCAGGCAGTTTTGACCGGTAGAGAATGAACCCAGATGCCTGGATCAATGACAAACAATTCACTGGGTTAACACAACAGCCCATGATGTTGTGAGTGCAATGTGGTTGACAATAATTCTGTAAACCAATGTTAAGAAGGATGCAAAATTAATAAGAATGTAATAAATGGTGTCTTTTAGGGTTTAGGGTTTAGCATGCCTGCTTGAGTTGTTCCATTGGTACAGGCCAGTCCATAGAAACTCCTTGCGGAGGCTGGCTCAAAGACTCCAGCAAATCAAACAAAGATGCTAGCATGTCCATTGCGACTAACCCATAAGCTCTTCTTTCTGGCAGGGGAGGTGGATCTGGCAGTGTGCCGACTACATACCTGCTCATCACTTCTCTAATTGCTGAAAAAATACACACCAAAACCACAGAATCAGTATTCTCCCAATGATGGATTGACTTTTATTGACAGCTCCAAAAGCCAACAGACATATGTGAAGAATAGTAATTAGGTTTTGGGGTTTGAGCAAACAACAAAGGCATTCCTGTCTAATCAGGAGAGATGGGTGTTAAGTATGGGTCAGATGATTTAGAGCTTAGGGTGGGTTAAATGCAATGGTTACCTTGAAACTTGGCATTGCTTACATCACCAGCTTCTCCAATGGGTGCATCCTGATATAAACCGACATCAGAGATTTCAATTGCTGCAGAAATTGCAAAATGCCATTAGAAGTGTATGAAGAAGAACAAGGGGGAAAATAAACAAATAAATAAATAAAATTCAGTTTTGTAGTTACCTACCCATCAGTCCTCAAATCAAAGCTTACATAGTCATAGGAGGTGATGTCGGGCTGGAAATCAAATGAGAAAGCCCCTGTGTTGGCACCACTTTGAAACCCAAAACTGGTTCCTCCGTGCACCATCTGTGCCACAGTTTGCCCAACCAGTTCCCTCATATAAGAAACATCTCACAGATGTATCCACAGAATGCTTAAGCCTGTACCCTTGATGAAAAAAAGACAACCCTAACATAAGAGACATATGATGCAGCTCTCTTACATATAGTACAACAGAAGCATTTAGTGATAAGACATGGTCCAAATCGGATGCTGTGCTTGCTGCATCTGTTTGAGCAATTCGTTCGCCCCAATGGGTTAGCCAGCCTGTGTAAAATTCCCTGTCAAATTGTTCAACTTATCATCCTCCCAAGCTCCACACTCATCAAAGAGCATGTAGATATATATATATACTCTGGATTTATCCAGAGTCTATGGTTTCAAGCAGTTCATATACATATAAAATTCAAATAATTATTACTTAAATACCTTTCAAAAAATAACATAATAAGACACTTGTTAACATTCCCTGGCCCCAGGGTTTTAGTACCCTAAACCCTATACACACACATAGTTCTTAATTGTGCTACTGAAGCATCTGCAGGAAAGTACCCAGAAACAAAAGCCAACAGCAAATGACTAAAAATGGACTTACGCTGATAAAGGGGGTGACATCCCTGCAGGGTTGTAATGTTTCTGCAGTGCAAATGCTGATGATGGATCTGAGCCTGTTGGGAAGTCGATAGCTGTGAACACACATTGGAGTTATATTTGACTTTATGTTTGCATGTTTTAGTCACAGTAGTCCATGATCCCTACACCCTCAAACCCTCAACCCTAAAACCTACAAAATCATGACAGATTTGAGCCTAAAGCTTGCTATGCATTATTCAAAGCAAGAGTTGCTATCCCACTGGTTACAAACACAAAGCAATTAGGTCACAGGCATACATGTTTTGCTATTGGTTAGACACACCTGTGTAAACTCCATAACCTTGAAGGCTCCCATTCTCAAGATTCTCCACAGCTGCTCCATCTGTTGTATAACTGAGCAGCAGCATGAACCAGCAATGAGGATTGGACGTAGGGGAAGGTATACAAAGACTATACAGAAAAAAAAGTGGTTTAAGGTATTTATTAGGGTTTGAGTTTGTTGAGTTTACATGATGACATTATTCCCGAGGTGTTCCCTGACTGTATCAAGCAGGTGATGTAAATACACATGATCACTTCCAAATGATCCATACTCATTCTCAATCTGCACAACACAATTGGATATTTGTGAACAAACCAGAATTTCTTTAAATATATAAATAAATATACTGACTTGGAAAAAGCATAGCAGAGAGTACTTGGATCATTATGATACAGCCACCAGCTGTGTACAGTGATGGTGCCAGTATGGGCAGCAACAAATCCCACCATCTATCCACCTGCACCACAATCTGGGAGTCAGTATTGTGTTCTCTAATCTAGCAGCATTGCTGCTACATGAAGTCTGCAAAAAAAAAGCTTTCATCCACCTGCACAGGCATTTTGCACATGATGATATCTTCTTGCACAAGTGGCTTGGAAAGAAATTTTATGTCTTTCCAAATACCTGAAACAGCAGTTGTGAAATGATGATCTTCTTCTTCCTTCCTGAGGGAAAGGAATTGACAAGGATAAGGAGGGATGTGAAGATGGGTGTGCACCATGTTTAAGAATAATTTGTTTGATGAGCGCAGTTGCACTGGAGGTTCCAGTGCAAGGAGCCATGCTGGAAATCCCCCGAAATCCCATTCTGCCAACACAAAAAAATGAAAATAAGAATAAAAATCCTCAACAAAACAGTGTGAAGGTCAACAGCAAAGCAATCAAGGTTTGGTTTTTTCAATTTTGTCAAGTGGGTGGACTGGCGACCATCCACAACATTAATGAGCCAAATCTGGCTAGATGTCAGGCAAGAAAGTAGAACTTTTTGAGAATCCTGCTTTGTTTAGATGACCTCCATGACCTCAGCTTCTAAATGTGGTGACTTCGAAGTGTTTTTCCTCAAAAAATGGCAACTTTTGCAAAAAAATCCAAAAGAACCCTTTGCACAATCTGCACATAATTTTTGTTGTTGTTGTTGTGGTGCAAAAATTCACCAAAAAAGAAGAAACATTGAAAGCAATAGGTATGCCACAATGCATAAATATCCCATGAAAGAAAGAACTGCCTAATTTAAGATTTGTTTCAGTTTTCATATACCTCCACAAATGTAGGGCCCAATACGAAGCATGACCAAAAAGTCTAGCTCATGTGCAAGCTCAAGAAAAGCTGGAAGGTCTGCTAAGCCATTGAAGTTGAGCACCTCAGGATCCGGCTCGTGTAGGTTCCATGGCACATAAGTTTGAATGGTGTTCAGACCCAATGCCTTGGCTCGAAGCAATCTGTCTTTCCACAGCTGCCATTTGTGGCAAAATCCAACAACAACAACAACAACAACAACAACAACAATTTATTTCATCTTTATTTTTTTTTTCAATGCCTGACTTACCAAACTTCAAAGAGTTCCACATCACAGCAAGGCTCAGTGGTTTGCAAACTCTTTAGAGATCTGATGGGTTCTTTTCCACAGGAAAAAACATAATGAAATTCTGCAATTGGGTGGTACCCTAGAACCCTGAAGTAGTGCAAATGGGTCCTTAGTTCTTACCTGTGGGAGGATCCTGAAGTAGTGCAATTCGCCTCCAAGGATTCGGAAGGGTAACCCATCTTTCACAAACATGTCACCAGATATTTCAAAGCTGCGGGAGTTTGTGGAAAGGAGTTGTTGGAAGGATAACCCATCTTGCATCGTCACGGAAGTACAAGAGGATGATGACGGGAATGAGGAGAAGAAGAAGAAGAGGAGGAGGAGCAGCAGCAACCCTTTGAGATGATGATCATGATTACCCATCTTCACCAACATGGGTCATGAAGCTTCCAAGACAGAGATAGATACACTTCAGACAGAGAGAAAAAAGATCGCTGCAAAACTCCTCCGATCCATCGCATGCATGCATGTGTGTGTTACCAGCAATAAAAGCAATCTGGACCTCCTCAAATAAGCTTCCAAAATCCCTTTTTCTCTACTCTTGAAGATTACAAGCGACATTTTCACAATTCCATGATGATGATCCAAGGAACACAATCATGCTTGAGACCCATTTTAGAATCCGACCCAATAATCAAATCCTGGCTTCTTCTAACCTTGTACAAGAGAAACAAGAAATTCCTTCGAACTCCACTCCTTGTATTAAATTGGTATTACCTCAAGTCCCTACCACTACCAGGCAGGTACTGGTACGAGGCTAGATGGTACCTTTTGCCTCAGGAGCCCTACTACATACCAGGCAAGTATTGGCACGAGGCTGGTACGTACTGCATATATCGCCTCAGGTCATACCAATCTGGTCATACCCTAAAATTGCTTGAGTTTGGGAGAGACGAGAAAAGGGGAAGTGGTGCAGCAGGTAAGTGAGTGGGTTTCTGATATGACATCGGATCTGGGAACTATGGCGTCCTCTGAACCCGAGGAAGAAGAAGAATCAGGCACACCTGAAGAATTTGGCGCTGGATTACAGATGCGAGAAGGAGGAGGAGGAGGAGAACATCCGGCAGTGGACGATTCCAGCACATCTGTAGGTGAGAGAATAGTCTTGAATCCTTTAGAACATACCCAATCTGTATTAGTTGCATTGCTTTTGGTAAACACCACAGGGAGAGAGTCTTCTTTTGGTATGTTTCCTTTGAAGGATTGGGATCATGGGTTAGGTCAAGGTGGTGGCTTTGGAGCTGGTGGAATTGATTTTGAGAAAGTTTTTCCGGAGCTGAAGACTGCAGTGTATTCTTTCTGTGGCATATGAAGATGGAGGAGCAGGAGGAGGAGTTCAGGAGTCAATTGTAGGAAATGAAGCAGCAGCAGCAGCACAAGGGAGAGATGAAAATCTGCCACCCCAAGTCAACACAGAGGTCCAGGTTTTGCAACAGGGGGTGACCAAGCAAATCATGAAAGAAGGTCATGGGGATGCCCCTCCTCCTCGGCATTCCACTTGCTTTGGTATGTTGTTGCATCTTCAAGCTCTTTGGAAATTATTAGGTTTTTGCAGAAAACGGAAGACAAGCATTTCTTGGGTTTCAAGCCCTAATTTGTACAGGAAGGGTTTATGGTTTACATGGAAGCTGTTGCATCTTTGGGCTCTTTGGAAATTATTAGTTTCTACAGAAAACAGACAAGCATTTCTTGGGTTTCAAGCCCTAATATCTGCAGGAAGGGTTTAGTCTTTAGGCTTTAGGGTTTTCATGGAAGCAGAGTGTTGGAGATGAGAGTGATGATGCTGTTATGATCCCTCTGGCTGGCTGGCTGCAGTGCATTATCGAGCATGGACTGAAAGCACCATGCACAAGTTTGAGGATACTTGGCTAGAGCAACAACCCACGGAGCTCCATCTTGGCCATGGTGAGCTTTAGACCTGTGGAGGAAAATTTTACTTCAATGTTGTTGTTGTTTTTGTACCCTTTACTGGTGTTTGCTTTCATTCATCAAATGCTGGAAAAACCCACCCTAACGTGAAAGCCCAAATCTCTCAACTGATGATGGTGCAGAGAAACCACAACTGAAAGGCCTGGCAATTGGAGTTGCCAGTATGAATGCAGGTGAGAGTGCGCTTTTTCATGTTGGCCATGAGCTTGCATATGGCAAGGAAGGCAGCTTCTCATTTCCAAATGTGCCTCCAATGGCGGATGTTATTTATGAGGTTGAGCTCGTTGGCTTTGAGCAAGCCAGAGAAGTAAGTCTTTCTGTGTAGAAAAGTTTCAAAGCCCTGGGTTATTATGAAATTCTGAGTAGTAGTTTCCTCGTTTCTTCTGCTTGCTATCATCCATTGCGGGGGAGGTGATGATGCTTGGAAGCTTCGCTTGTGATCTTTGCACCGGATATTCAAGTCTGAGAAATTGGGCATGGCAGGGGAGGCCGCGAGGTGAAATGACAGTGGAGGAGCGCATTGAGGCAGCAGACCGGAGGAAAGTTGATGGCAATGAGCTTTTCAAAGAAGGGAAAATAGCAGCAGCAATGCAACAATATGAAATGGTAGACCTGTTATCTTCAGATTCTACTTAGACCCTGCAAAAATCTCTCACATTCAAGTTTAGTTAGTTACTTTTTCCCAACACCATGCATTAAACTAAAACTGGGACTGCAAATATGTGGGAGACAACTAATAGTAACCCACCTGGACCAATCAAACTATCTAGCCAATCAGAAACAGGGAGCAGTCAATAAATACAATTTTACTGTATTTATGAGACACTTCCAGGGCTCCTCCAGGCCCTTGGAAGATGTGCATTTTTCCAGTGGGCCCACTGGATATGACTGCTGCACCTCATCCAAAGTTTCCAGTGCAGGGCCACATAGTGAGCACTGGTGGAGCTGCTCTTAGACCAGTAGGTGACTGACAGGAGAAGACCACATTAGCTAAATGGGTAACATAGTTGAAACAGTTGCAAAACTAGTAGTTGCCTTTGACCTGGTTGGGTGCTTGGGAGGGGGATCCACAGGCTCTTGCTTTCATGGGGGATGACTTCATGTTCCAGCTATTTGGGAAGTACCGGGACATGGCAAATGCAGTCAAGAATCCTTGTCATCTCAACCTAGCTGCTTGCATGCTTAAACTTCATCGTTTTGAGGAAGTCATTGCTCACTGTACAGTGGTGAGGAGGCCCCCCGTGCATTCTATTCCTAAAGAAAATAGGTCACTCTTCATGTGTAATCAAGGACCTTTCTTTACCAGATGGGGTTTTTCTCTTGTGTTGCCACCTCGGTATTTTAACATGAGGAAGAGCCCTGGATGGATGGATGCAGGTGCTAACAGAGGATGAAGATAACAGCAAGGCATTGTTCCGTCGAGGAAAAGCACGTCTGGAATTAGGGCAAACAGATACAGCTAAGCAGGACTTTGAAAAAGTACAGAAGCTTGTGCCTGAGGACAAAGCTGTCGTACGTGAGCTTAGGGTGATTGCTCAACAGGAACGAGAGGTTTATCTAAAGCAAAAGGAAATGTACAAGGGTCTTTTCAAAGCCCCAGAACCGCCTCTGGCCAAAGAGACATCCAACAACCACTGGTACTCATCCATTTGGAACTCCCTGCGTTCCATCTTTCGTTTAATATTCAGGTTTCAACGGCCAAAGAGGGAATAGCTCGTTGCTTTGAAAATTCAATTAGCATGGATTTATAGTGTGACATATGTGGTGATGCTTTCTGGGAATGGAGACAGGAGGACAATGCCATTTGTCAGACTGTGGAAAATGCACAATATGTTCTACCGTTTATTCTAATGTAGCTCTGAAATGCAGAATTGGATTGGTTTAGTCTGATGGAGTCTCACTTCTGTGAAGAGGGCTGTGCAAACTTGGATTGGTTAGGTGATTAGTGGGTGTTATTAAGCTTGTCTGATTCCTCTTATGATATTGCAAAACCCTAAACCCTAAACAAAATCTAGTTGAACAATTTATTATTATTATTAGATTTTGTATGGTTTGGTTTGTTGTTCCAATTTACTTGCAATGATATGAGTACCATCAGTGAGTCTTTCGATTCTAATCTTGAAAAATGAAAATTTGGATTGCATGCATGCTTTAAGAAACCTCACACCAGAAAAGCTTTCCCCCCCTTGACTTAAGCCAATCCATAGTTGTCATCCCCCACTATAGCCACATGATATAGCCTTGGTATTATTGTCTCTCCATAGATTTGTGCTCCTACTCAGAAAAATGTTGTTGAACAAACACAGCATCACCCCTTTCAACAAACACAAAATGCGCAAAATTAAAGAGAGTACACACAAGATGGAGGGGATGTGTTTGCCTACCAATTGCTTGCCACAATGAAGGAATTTGCACAACTTGAGCTTGATTGTGTGGAAGCTAGATCTGCTCACATTCTTTGCCACTACTCTGTGATTGCCATCTCCACTCCTGCAACACTTCAGGAACCGTGATGATGCACATGAAGGTGAGGTTTGTGTGTGTTTTGGGAAGGCAATGTAAGGGAAGAAAAAAAAACATGAAAAAAAAGAGAAGAATAAGAGGATGCTATAGAACAAGAAGAAATTTAAGAAACAAAATAAGAAGAATGAAATCAAAAAATGGTACAAGAAGACCCAAAAAAAAAAGAGAAAAAAGCAGCAAAGCAAAGAAGAGGAGGTAGATGCAAAAGAAGAACAAATGAAAAAACAAAAGAGAAACAAATGAAGAAACAAAAGAAGAACAAAAAGTACAAGAATAAAAA
>Ga0209208_10001479_pt1 | contig 33231 bp, 16 predicted proteins | sample S1TSphfallax_3_FD_187694 | JGI IMG/M metagenome (GOLD analysis project Ga0209208, IMG submission 187694) | Host-associated microbial communities from peat moss isolated from Minnesota, USA - S1T2_Fd - Sphagnum fallax MG (SPAdes) (version 2) | ecosystem: Host-associated > Plants > Peat moss >...
TGGGTGATGGCTGGTCCATCAAATCTGCCCAGATGAAAGGATGAAATCCTCGAAGCCTACAACCAACAAGGGGTGTGTCACACTGTGGCCTTGCCATTTACATTAAAAAGTATCTTAAGGAAAAAGAAGAATTATGGAAACTCAAATATTCACCATGCAAAAATATAATCTTAAAAAAATCCTCTAAAAGAAACCAAAATCCTTCAAGATATTATAACTCTATGAATAATCTCAAGTTTCAACACAAGCCAAAATATCATCTTTCAGGAATCCTCATCTGAAAATAGTGCTATTATTAACTAGGGGCCAAAATCCCTTAAGCTACTATACTCTATAATGAATCGAAACACAATATCCTTGCCTCCGGTAGGCAAGGCCAACAAAGTGCACAAGTACTGTGCTAGAACCCTGTTTGGAAATTGTACTTACACATTGACTGTTAGTTCACTCCAGATAACTCAAGATCAAATTCAGATCACCAAATCCAGCAACCCCATTGGCTTGAAAAACTAATCTTCAGGCTTACACACAACCTATTCTAGTGAACATGGAAAAAAGTGGTCCCTTTATAGCATTTCCATTGATCCTCTATAATTCTTGCAAACATGCCAAAACTTAATGCAGGTTAAATTGTTAGTTCACTCAAGATAACTAGAAAAAAGAAATTTCAGACCACCATATCCAGCAATTTTATTGCTCATAATATTTTTTTCTCAGACTTACACACAAGCCTATTCAACACCCTCTGTAGATTATTACAATCACTAAAACTATAACCCTTGTCTGATGCATGAGCATGGGATTTGGGTGTGGAACTTGAGTTGTGCAACTTTGTGGACAATTAGTTGCATGTGGAACAGCCAGCCAGCTAGCCACCCTTCACCTGAATTGGTGGGTGCAACTACTTGAACTTATCTAAGTTGGCTTGGACTGATAGCCAGCGTGAAGGTGGCGGTAGTTTGGCAAAGTGAAAGAAGACAACCAATCAAGTTTATAGCCTAAAAGCATTAGTTGGACCCCTTGGGTATTTTGGGGTTACATTATAAGACCTATGGCTTGTCCTGGGTTGGGTTTTTTCTGTTTTCCATGTGGTCCCATCAAGTTCCCAAGGGGCTTTTGTCAAAGTTTTCAAAGGGTTTACCCAAGTTTCGAATGCATTCCTCAAGATGTTCTCAATAGCTTCACACTTTTATCCCATATGCTTTGTTCAAATTTGTCTCTTTTCACCTATAAAAATGTAGTTATGTTGTTGGCCCAAGTGTGAACTAGTTAGCCAAATAATTTGCTCTTCCTAAACCATTTTTTGTAACTTAATTGAAATTTGAATGAAAAAAAAAATTAAAAATTAAAAATAAATATCTCCCACTTATGAGGTCTAGTAATTTCTAAACCATCTCCATTTAAACATACTCACAGAAGGCTTTCCAATAATATCAAGAGTGTCTCCAAATTCCCCTATGCTTTCTAGTTTTCATTTAAATGATTGTTTAGTGAAAACATTGTTCAATATTTAGTAACTTATCCAATGTAAGTTGACAGATTATGAATCCAATTTGGTGCACCTCTATTCGTTGATGGCTTTCCAATGATACCAAAGTGTGGCAAGAAGCACCATGGTTTGGGAGATAGATAAATAGGTGAGCCAAAGGGGAAGGCGTTTCGTCTTCCCATAGGAACTTCTATCTTAGATAACCTCCAAATTTTCAGTCTTTTTGGGGGGTGATGAGCCAATAAAGAAAAGAAAAAAAAGTTGAACTTGGGAGGAACTCCCCATCTAATGTATACAAAGATGAATAGGTGCCTACACTCTTAGGAAGGGGTATTAGTTCAAGCCAAAATTGGTGGCAACTAGTTTTAGAATAGACTTTGCATGCAGCCAATGGGATGCCTGAACATGCATTCAGGAGGGCTTGTCTTTTTTTTGGGGGAGGTGGGTGGTGGGTGGTGGCATAATTTTAAAAAAATTCTTGTCTTCGCACATGTTCCCAATGATGTTCCCTATCCCACTGCCTTCCCAATTGCATTACACTTTTATCCCAATGGTTTGCCCAAAGTTCTCCCCTTAACCTATGTAGGTGGGCCAAAGGGGCACAACATCTTCACATAGAAACACTTTTGTTTTGGGTGAGCTTACAAAGTTTCACCTTTTTGGTGTTCTTATGATGGGCCAATCAAAATGCCTCAGTGCAGCCACAAAAAGAAAAAGAACTTGGGAGGTACCCCCAATCTAATTAATAGAAGCAACAATATAAGTAGCCTGGTACCATGAAAGAGTAGTACCTAATGTCTTCATGCCATATCTTTACAAACTCAGAATGAAAGTTCGAAAGGAGCTGAGAAAGATTCCCCCTTTGATTAAAGACATGGTCATTAACTGACACTGCCAAACTGGAAAATATATTCAGGCACTTAAGCAATGTTCTTTTTTGAAAAGTAAAAGAAGTAAAATGATTATAAAAAAAAGAGAGATTCAAACCATCAAACCACTTCAAAACTTTATTTATAAACACACCGCTGATTCGGAAAATGTACAAAGGTATTAGAAAGAAAAAAGAAAAAAGAAAAGGGAGAATTAGATTGAAATTCATTAAACAGACTGGAAGAGTGAGTGGGTGTTTTCTTCTTTCTGTCTATTTCTGTAAGGTGTTGGTAGAAGCCTGTAGTAGTGTAGTTGAATTTCCAAACAGCTCCAAAATTTGTATGTTTCAAGTCTGCAAATTCTCCAAGTTGGAAATACTTTCAATATGGTATGCATCAGAGAATTCTGCTTTTTTCCACGACCAGAGAGTGGAGGAAGGATTATGTGACCCAGAAGTACCCACCAGTGCGCCATCCATTTGGAAAACCTATTATGAATCAGTAGTGGATGAACCACAGCTGACTTACCAAGGTTCCACTTTGGTAACCTATCATTTAACCTGTGACCTCACCCTCACACTACCTAGGTCACTACAGTTGTAAGTAAGTGGGTACTTATCATAGATAATTAAGTAGGGAACATAAGTGAATACTGCACCAGTATTTAATTAGTTAAGGCGCTTGGTAGGCTACTTGGTAGTTAGATGCACGAGGATGGTTAGTTTGTAGCTAACCAGTGTGGTTAACTCTGGGACAGGAATACAACAGAAAAATGTTTCCTGTCCACACATCATCCATCTTGCATGGTGCCCTGGTGAGGTGCTAGTTCACTCTGGCACACTTTAAATAGTTCCATGAGCCCTCCAATCCAAGAGACCTGTCAAGTGGTGTGAAAGGCTCATTACCTATTTTGTAATCACCTCCCTACTAATCACTCAATACTACTATCACACCCTGAATGCTAGCCTCTTTACTCAATGGTTAACATGAGGGTGTACACAAAAAGATATCTACTGCAAAACTGATGATAGAGTTGACAATTGGAGGGGTCCAGTAAAATTTGGATACTTACATATTAATCTTTTATGTAACACACTTAGGCTCGCTTTACACTAGGAGTCAGGGCCAAAAAAGCTTGGGGCCAACTTTGAGCATTTTTGGGTTGCAAATTGGCCTCCCAAGTTTGATGGTATCCTATTTTCAGCCTTGGGGCCAATACAAGGCCATAAAGCTCAGCATTTATTAGTACTTGGGGGCAGATTGAAAAGCTTTTTTTTAAATTTCAGCCTTGACTCTTAGTATAAAGAATTGGGGCTGATTTCAACTTTTGCACCAATGCGAATGCAGGATTTGAGCTGAACATTGGCCCTGACTCCTAGTGTAAAGTGGCCGGTACTTTAGCAAAACTTCAGAAACTGATATGATAGGCATGTGAGGAGGGATGATGCAAAAAGTAGCAGCCAACAAAACTAAAGAATGCCTTCACTACTTGATGAAGTGTATGAATGTACTTAGTACCTACTTGTAAAATGTCTACCATTGGGGCTTCAGGAGTGGTGGAAAAAAGGAAAGCCACCAGCTTATGAGCCATGCACTCCCACACTTCCCAAAACTTTCTTATTATTTGTTGGCCCACTTCTGGAAGTGTGGGTAGACAATCCGACACTGGCAGGGAGGGAGGGAGGAAGGCGGGAGGAGGATGGTGCTACCAAGCACGGTAAGAGTGATCATGTGATTGTCGTGGGCCACCAACATCAGTGGTAGAAGGTCCAATGATAACACTGCTGAGGTTTTGTGTCCGGAGAAAAGACACGAGAGAGAGATTCTGTGTGTACACAATGGATCATCTCAACTTTCTGTACCTGGAGTGTAAGTCAGATTATTTTAGAATCCTTATGTTGGTGATGGGGGAGGGGGAGGAAAAAGAGAGAGAGAGAGAGAGAGAGAGAGTAAGTACATTCACTAAACACTAATTTTCCATAACTTACTTTCATATATGATGTCAAAACTCCTTCAAAATTAGCCAACACTTCAGGATTTCATTAAAATAATTATGATCGAAGATTATTAATAATTGCTACTTCATCATTCAATCCAACTATTCAAGACCCTACCCAAAAAAGAGAGATAAAATTGTTAATGAGAATGAACACCATGTTACCTTGGCAGCTTCCATACTAATTATAATATTTTTGGAAATGTTGACACATTCAAATATACTTTTTCCAAAGAAATGTTTTGGTATATTTCATGATTTGACATGGAATCTTGCAAATAAAATAAATATTCAGCACTGAAATGTTGAACTTGCCATAATGCTACAGTAATGTTAAAGTACTCCATAAGCATATCGCGATGCTAAACACTCTCTTTTGTTACTCCCCAAATCAAACAGACAGACCCAGTAGTGATGACAGATTAGATGAATCATTTGTGGAGATACATTTGCATGTGGATTCTACAATCACCCTTCTTATGTGCCGAATCGCATCAACCGTCCAAATCCCCTAGTCATCTTAGGGTTTGATTATTTGTGAATACAAAGTTGTCGTCACTTCTTGCTCGCTAACAGCTTCTTTGTACATAAAGACCGGATCTCACTTTCTCCTCCTTACAATGGCTTAACCTATCAGAAAAAAAGAACCTTCACACTTTGGGACCCATTTCTTAGCCAAACTTAAACAGGAATCTCCCCTTTTCCGAAGCCTTTGGGTTCATAGCACAAACAAAAAGAAATAAATATAATATTGTTACTAATGCATAGTAACAACAAAAAGAAATCATCGAATTACTAGTGGCATAAAAAGTGCAGTCAGTACTAACAACTGAAAGAGCCAATGCAAACAAACCAGCGAATGAGTAGGGCTGTTGTGTTGGACTCTTCTGGGGTTTTGGGAAGCTGTGCAAAACAGAGTTCCCCTTAAGTTGTTGCTGAGGTTATCAACTTTTTTGAGGCCTTCATGCAATGATCCATGAAACTGTAGGTTAGAAAGTAAGGAGTTGCCAAGTAGCAAATGTACTGCAACAAATACCCAATTTCTTGAAGTACTGTTGCAGTATCCTAGTTGTTTGAAAAGGTACATGACCATCTCCCCAATATAAGGTTAAATATTACTCAACCTTGTTGAGGTTTGCAAGATTGTATGTGATTGAAATAATTTAAAAACTAGTTTATCTGTTTAGGATGAAGACACTACTTACAAGTCACTTCACTGGTGGAATGGTTGGTCTTTTACATAGCAACATAGCATAATAATACCTCTAACGTATCTAGTTGAGCAAGTGGGGGCACCAGTGGAGGGTGAGGATGGGGAGCCTCAATAAGGCTAATGCTGATCAGTGGGTTTTTCTCAATTTTTTATTTGCAAAAGTGGTGAATAGTTCTTTGGAAACCATAATTTGGACCCCAAATAAAATTCAAGTTTTCTTCAAAAACATTTCACAGAGTTTTGCCACACAAAGAAGCAGTGATGTAGATTACACCTAGTAAAATCTGTACATTTGTAAACATATGAAAGCTTAGCAGCACCAATATATAATTCACTCCTTCAAATGCAAAAATAATTTCAACACAATTGGACAAGTTGAAAGGAGATTTGAGAGTTGGGAGCAGGGTTTTTTTTTTCAGTTTTGTGAGATAGATAGCTTGGCCATCTTCCACAAGTAGTCTTAGCCACAGGTCAGAGAGGACATTAGAGAAAACTAGGATCCCTGCTATGTGTTATCTAAACATGGTGAATTCAGTTCTTTTTCCCCTAAAAATATGGTGACTTTGTACATTGTTCTAATAAAAATATCCTTTGTACATTGTTCTAAAAATTGCATTACTATTTTTTTTGTGGCCAAGTGGGAACATTTGGCCCCAAAAAGATACCCTTGTTGGGGGAGTGGAAAACAACAACCAACCTTGTGAAACTTTATTTATAAACACACCACAGATCTGAAAAATGTACCAAGGAATGAGAAAAAAGAGGGGAAAATTTGAGGGACATCAAGTTGGCACAAACTAGATATCAAAATCTCCCCATCACAAGAACCAATTGCCTCTATCAATTGGCTTGTGTTTTGAAACGGTGGAAGTTAGGAAGTAGTTAGGCCTATTATTATTGCTTAAGATGGAGGATGCTAGCTTTGCAATGTAACTGATATTTTTTGACAAATAAAAGTAAACTTTAAACCTTAAACCTTCATCTCTTAGGGTTTTTAGCCTTTCGAAATTCCAAATGGCATTGGCACAATCAAGTAAAAACAAACAAGCCTATTTGTGTAGACATTCAAATATTTCAATTATTAAAAGAAGAAATTGATTAGTGTGGTGCTAGTAACAATAGCTCCTTTCTTTAGTTTTAATTGCATTGAAGGCAACAAAACCTTGAATGGCACTAGATGAAAAAAATAAACTTGTTTGCGTTGGGTCGGCAATGATAGCATTAGTTAAAGTGCAAATTTCATTTTTGGTGAGCACATTATTGATTTGTCAATGAAAGGAGTTGGACATGGCTAAAACAAGCATAATGTAGTTGTTTTTGTCCCACATGGAAGTCAACATTTCACATAATGGTAACAAAAATGTCACAAACTACATCATGGGTTCTTGTGTGCTCATTGCCATGGACGCAACATAGGAAATGAATACCCATAGGATTGATGGGGTGTGCACATGCATTGAAAGACACCTGCAATTGAAAGATGTTATAATCCAAACTATGTCCAAAATGTTGTGGAGAGAACTTGGGAAGATAATTGAAATGATGTGAATATTGGTTGACTTGTAAACTAAACATTTGCCCCAAGGCTAAAATATGATAAAATTTGAACATAATGAATTGTAAATATCTTGTCAAAAAACATGTTGGACATAGTATGGTGATGTAAATGCTCTAAAATGAAAATTTAAAATTGAACCATTTGTTGCCCATTGAGTTGTTGAAAAGGAGAAAAACACACACATGCTGAAGGTGATAGAAGATTGCATGATGCTTTGAGGTGTTGCCGGAAAGGGAAGATGTTATTGTCAACTCATGCTAAAGTTTTAAACATGAAAGGATGTTCATTGACCATAAACCTAACATGATGCACCCCCAAGCTCCTTGATGGACTCGACTACAAGCCCAAAAACTAAGATAGCGAAAGGAGAAAAATTTGGGGTGCACTTTTTGGCTCATAACATTTTGGGGATATAAGGGCGTGCTGGAACTCTAGAATGGGACTGAGAAGATTGATAAGCAATTCAATCACTCACACAGACTTGCACAAACTTAACAATAAGTTGGTTAGTGCATAGTTGGAGCACCTTGGTGCATGGACAGACTATGGGCAAACACGGACTAACAAGACTCACCACGGCCTGGACTTGGGGGAAGCCTCCACCTTCCCCCTTATAATATATTCTATGCTTGGCCATGGGACCAACACCCAAATGTCATTTTGTCTCGGCTGGGATTCCCGCAACTTTGGGAGCCCATAATTTTGTGTGTAAGCCTCTGATTGAAATGAGGTTTAAAGCAAAGTTGCAGCCCTTGTTGAGAGCTTTCCAACAATGTCACATGCCACCTGCACGCAAGGAAATTGGAGCAATTCTCAACTTTTAATGGTCGGGAATCAAATTGCCAATTTTACTCTCGACCTTTCTTTTGACCATAACTTGTGTTTTAAGTGTCCAAATGGATCATGTGAGCCCATTTTAAACATCTATGTTCTAATAATTTTCCAATGATATAAAGAACTCCTTAATCCAATGGGTTTTGACCACTACAATTGCTCTCTGAAAATTTGGGAATCCATCGAAATCCCAACTCCTAAAGTGGGAGCTCACTTGAGAGTGTGAGGGTTGATTTCCTCACATTTTCCTACACTCCTGGGAACATGAGATGTGATTCTCAAACTCCTTTCTTGGCCCGCTCCCTTGCAAACCTTTACTTTGATCATGAGCCCAAGTCTAAGGTTACGACATAATAACTTTGAATAAAATTATAAGAACTTAACTCCATAAATTGGCTACCAAGGTAATGGTGACTATCAATATGAGCCTAATGTCACCAATTTTTTTACTCCATATCATATCCAAACAGCCTTCCAATAGCCACATATTGGGGCAATTTCCTATTGCATGTGTCAAAAACTATCCAAAAGTAAGGAAAATTAACTTGATGAAAATCCAACAAATTGTAGTGTTTCAATGGACATTACATAGGAAGTCTAGCCTATTCCATCAAAAAGGTCGTAGTGAGTCATCCATGTGACTGCATCCCCACAAATCTTAAGGTAACTATAGTACACAATATCCACTAGAAGTAACTTTAGCAATAGCAACAAGATTATACAAGAACCACAAACAAGTAGCTCCAAATTCCCCATTCCAAGAAGGTTAGTTCAGGTACCGGAAATCATATATAATTAGTTCATAAAGATCTGGGATCAAATCTTGACCGGACCTCCTATCCTAACTGCTATTCTCTGATTCCAAACTTTGTGAATAGTAGAAGTACACCCACACGTTGCTTGTGTTGTACCCATGCACTAACCTTCTTTACATCAACACTAATGACATCATCTTTTGGAAGAAGTTTGGGGGTCATTTTAGGCTAGAATGAAAATTTAGTTCCAAAAAGTTGCAAACGTAGAGTTATCAGCAAAGTCTTTGGACCCTAGTTTGACCCTCCAATCCCTGCTTCATCCCCATTTTGAGTGCATCCTCAAAGTGGGCAAAATTGGGTATTGTCTCATGGAACTAAGCATCAGTTGAGAAGACTTGCAGGATCTTATTTTGATAAGGCTTTGATTTAATGACGAATATGAGCAGCAGGAAAGGCACATCTAAGGGAAATGGAAATCCCAAAACTGGACGTGAAATTTTGCTAAGGACCTATTTAGGTGCAATCACTAATTTGTCCCATATCTTTTCCCTCTCTAATTTCTTCTTCCTGACTTCTCATCTCCAGTTTCAATGTAACTGGGGCCCAGTACCACAGTTTGAGATACTTTGTGGATAACTCCAATATCTGAGGAGATAAGTTAAGGATTCTTCCTGTTTGCAATGGGAAACAACAAACAAGAATCTTTTGGCCAATCCTTTTACCTATGATATTTTGAAACAGAGGATAGGTTACATGGTTGCAATGATAGAAGGTGGAACAAGGGGAGCAGCTAATTAGTGCTTTTCGGGGTATTCACAATCTCTCCATCAATTGCAGTGTTTTGTTGAGAATTGGTGGTCATCTAGGTCCACCCGGAAATATGGACAGCCTCATTCGTGAAATCCACTCCAACAACAACCAAAAAGGAGTCTAGTTGCCTGGGTAATTGGCTGCTGGATCCTGTCTAGAATATACCGTTGGGAAGTCGGTGGGTAATGAATTTATGAGGTTTCACCTGGCTAACGACACCTCTTTCTTTTCCATAACAACTTTTCATTTTACCTTCTTTGATTACATGCTTTTGCTACTATATACATGGTTTCAGAGAGTCAGTTTGTATGTCTGACTAGCTAACTCCTTTCACTAGCCACTTAGCTTGATGTGATATGGGCTACAACAACATACATACAGGCAAGCTCAGCTCATCAGCTCATATGGTATTTACAATGGTCGGCTATAGTACATGCCCTACAGTACGAACCAGGGGGATGGATGGCATGGTGGTGTGGTCAGCTTATCACAGCTTACTCGAAAACAAAAAGTACTGACTGGATATGGATGAAGGAACGGCTGATATTGAATTGCATCATCAACAATAGCACTCCCCTCTCTCTCTCTCAAAGTACAGAAGTAGGAGGTAAGTAAGAGGAAGGCCCACTAGCCTGATGGAACCCAACACTTGAGCATGACTGGCAACAACAACAACAGCAATCAACAGTACCCAATCTATACTAGTTTATTACAAGGAAGCTTTTTATCTCACCCTTGAACCCTTGGGGCCTCGAGTGTCCAGCACAGAATCTTATTGCACATGCATTCATGAACAGTAAGAACAAACTAGGGTCAAAACTTTGGGACTTTGGATGGTCAGATGGGTCATCATCAGCCAGAAAGCCCATTTAAGCCCACTGTGTGCTTTGCTAGACTACTATCATAGAATTCTTTTTAATTTAAAAAAAAAACCTATAACAGGTGTATAGTCAGAGGTTCTCAACTGGTTTATCTGAAAACCTACCTGTATGCATAACCAATGGTCATTATAGTAACCGATCCTATGGCTATTACAAATAAAGCAATAACTGGGCAACACTAATACATACCCTATAGTTGGAGGGACTCAATTCATTTGGCCATGAGTGCAAAAGACCAGCACAAAGTGGGGCTCCTGATTGATTGTCTTATGGATGTGAGAATGGTGTACAGGAATTGGAACCTGATTTTATTTTCTGAGTGAAGAACCAAACTCATTGTGAAGAAGCTGTGAAAGAACTATAAGTGAATGTAGGCAACAAGAGTAATGCTTGAAAAGAAGAAATCTTACTGTGGGGCAAACATTGTAATTGAATGCGGGCAACAAAAGAAATGCTTGAAAAGAAGAAATCTTAATGTGGGGAAACATTATCAAACTGTCTGAATTGGGCTATTTTAGACAACCCATAGTCGACTAGTAAGTATTTTATTCAAGAGGTGATCTTTGCTACTCTCTATAAGTTTGAAATGCAATTCATGCTTTCTATCTTCATTATCTTTGGCAGGAGATTTCCTTGTGTATGTAACATATATTTACTTGATTGAACTTTTGGTGGCAAGCAGAAGGTGAGAAACAGGCCCACAGGAGTCTTTCTATTGGTGGCAACCAACATGATCGGAGATACCAAAACACATATTCACACCCTAAATGCCTGATGTGTCAACATTGTTCCTTTTGAAAAAATTAATTGATAGGTTAAGCAGTAAATTCAATTTTCTTTAAGGGAATCTTTTTCAACCATGTGGACTGTGGAGATAAGCTCCAAATGGTTATGGTGAGCAATACAAAACAAAAAGTTCAAAGCCAGACACAGAAAGGAAAAAAGAAGAAGAAGGAGAATCCTGGCACTGTAGGCTGTTGTTACCATGTTCCATCCCTCTGACACCCTCCCCCCCGCCCCGCCACCTCATCAAGCAATTCCCTCGTGAACAGTTGATCAGTCTGAGAGTCTAGACACAACCCTTGTTTGACCTTAGATTGGGTTTGAAGTCATATTCCTCTTCTAAATGATTTGCACCTAATAAATATCCCAGCTGACGATGCCCATTGCCTCCTACCACCAGATCCATTCCTCTCTATAAGTAGCTTACCTAGCTTCTGGTCTCATTATCCTGACAGCATTTATCAGAGGTCATGGACAGTTATCTGTACGTCTATGCAGTTGAATCCCTCTAGTTGTTAGGGGTTGGGACAGTTCTCTGTACTTTACACATACAGTGGACTTCTCTGGTTGTTAGAGGTTGGGAGTATGGGCTTTTCTAACGTGTAAACCCATAATAATAAAAACCCTGAAATCTTTTGGAGTTAGGGTAAAAAACAGAGGCACAAATATATAAAAACTTTAACTCATAAATTTATTCCCTTTGTACGATCACCTTTCAAAACCTCAAAAGTTGAAGAATAGAAATCTCTGCCTGAATGTTGGCTTAAAATCAACACAACTATATTTGACAAATCAGAATGTAGATCTATTCCAAACCCTAAATCTAGGGGTTCAAATTAACATTTGCCCAGGTGGCCTTTTGTGTATTGTGATCTTCATGTGGCCCTGGTGGAGACTTTCAACTGAAATTAACAAATTTTCCCTGTGTATGTCTTAGGAATGGAGAGCTCTCTCTTTCATTTATGACTAAAAAATAATTCGAAATTTCCTTTGTATTTGTCAGGTAAGATTTTCTATCACTCAGAGCTGTTCCAATAGTTATGGGGTGGTTCATAATTACAGACCGTATTGCTACTGCTGATCAGATCTTTTTCTATACCCACCACACCCCCAGTGCTTTTTTATATGGAGCAGACCTGGCTAATCAAAACAGTCACTAGTTCACAGCAGCAGTTTAACTTATGGTTAACTGAAGAGGGTTAATGAGCAAGACACAAGCTGGATCAACAGAGATCTGAACAAACATGTTGCAACTGGTAAACAAAGCAGAACAGCAGGCAGACAATAAGGCAACGCCATCAGCTAATAGTCCAACTAGTTTGGGTTAGGTATTGGTTTGATCTGAATGCAGTTATGCTCAAGTATAAGTGACCCAGCATGGGCTCATGGTTGCTGAAACAGGATTCAAACAGTCCAAATCTTGCAGCACTAGCAAAGTGAGTGAGGCAGATGAAAATATGTTATTATTGGCCCTAAAAACCTTTTTGATGTAGAGCTGGTTTTAAAGTATTATATATACCCCTTGAAAGGTGTGCAACTGAGAGTTTCCAAAAGAAAAAGTACTGGGTCCTTCTTGACTCACCACAAAACCCATGAGTTTGTGTACATTTGCATGCTCTCTATACGCATCTAGTAGAAGGAAAGACGATAGGTTTCCATAGGACTGATTAAGCTTTTGGTTTTAGTAGGATACTAGGATCCCAATCCCCACCCCCACCCTTAGTATTAGCTAAGGTTAGCTTGGACAGCTAGAAAATGGTGTCAACTTGGAGGATCCTAACCAGATTTGTGTGGACATGAATTCTTTATTGTGAATGATGATATGTGTGCCTTGTGCAAAGTGTTGCAAATGGACAAAAGATTTGTGTATCGCTCTGGAGCGAGGTATATTCTTAAAGTCATGATCACTAACTAGTGCTTTTTCAGCCTGCATATATAAATATACATATAAATTATTTTGTTTTCAAAGTTCTACATATACACCCAGAGCTAATGAGCAAACCATGTGTACTGCAGAGCTTAGGTCACAATTCAAACGTACGTACCGCGTGATGACAGCAGCTGAACAGTAGAGCTGTGAGTCATCTGTGAGTCATCTGGGAAAAGTGCTGTGCATGTTCTGTTCTGCTGCTTGCCCTTTGTCAATCAAGAGCTTAACACAGCGCCCTGCAAGATTTAATAACATTTAACACTTAGAGCTGCCCCACTTAAGACAAATACATCGAGGCTTTAAGCACGTGATTAGCCCCAGTAGTTGTTCTGGGAAGTACTTGCAGCTCTGGAAGTACTTGGAACTAGAGCTTTACTGGACAAGTTGGATTTTAGCCGTTTATGAAAAAGATACCAGAATTTGTCGACCAGAATCTGCGACATCGCACAAGAGCTCAATTAAAGAACTGATTTGGGAAGTTACTATGAAAAGATAATTTTGTAATGGATTTTGTTGTAACATTAAATTCAACTCTCACAAAGTAATTTCATTGTTTACTTTATTATGCTTCCATCCTCAATGTCCTTGAGAGTACCTCTCTCGCTAATTATCCTTCTTTCTCAAGCAGATTTGTGAGAAGTAAAGTCTCTAGAGTTTAGAAGAAAGAAAGGATTAATAGATCATCTTATCCTTCTGATGAATATCAATAGCTAACTCAGCTAGTACTGGATCTAATTACTGAAACTGCCTACCAAACTCACAAGAACCTTTTCTAGGGTTCCCTGTGGGACCGTCAAGAAAAACCTGAATTCCCCCTATGCAAACATGAAATGGCTTGTTTGTCAATGGAAACATACAATGATTCCTCTGTTTCACAACCGGAAAATTATAATAAAGCATTAAAATATTCATCACACTATTCCCCTGGAGAGGTTTCCCTATGTTTTGTGAATTCAGGTTAAATTTGTCAGAGGTTTCCACTCTTTTCTTTTCCCTAATGCCAAAAATTTTCTTGTGTTTAATTATGTTTCCTGCACTTGAATCTCAGCTAATCACTCTGCTAATTTGTCTCATTATGATCGAAACTTCCAGTACTTGAAGAAAGTTGACATATATTCATCTGTTGGAAGCAAGATACGTGCATGAACTACGCATTAAAAAGCTCAGGACTTTATATATAACTCCGGACAAATCAGAACCTTTGAAAGAAAGTGCGTCCCCCAAAACCAGAATTGATGATATCAAGGAGGTTGAAACAGAAACGGCAGCTCCGTCACAGCTTCCAGGACAGATCAAGTAGTTCTAGACACTGAAATCAGGAACAGATTAATTAATTACTCGCTTGAAAAACTTTAAGGACAGAAGCAGAAACAGCACAAGAACAACTTTCTTATAATTTTACTAGTCCGAACAAAATTAAACTCAGTTCCACCACTGCAGGTGCCTATTGCTGCATCAATTTTTGCATGCGAAAGAAAGAGCTAGCAGCTGCGCCTGATAATGTGACTCTAGTGGCCGAAGGACGCGATACATATATTGCCAGTTTTTTCGAGACAAATCTACACTAAACAAAGACGTCAAGATTATCACATTGGTCGTGATCTGAGAGAGAGAGAGAGAGAGAGCGCAAAGCATTGGGGCCACAGTTGATAACATACAACCCAGGGGAATCCAGCAAATTTCCAGCTCTGGAACCTACAAAAGTTCCTTGTGAACTATATGATCTCTTTATTATTAATTGTAATAATTCTGCCAAGCAAAATTGCTGATTTTCTGTAGTACTCCAAACGAAGCTGGAGTCTTATGAGGGCCTCACTGATCACGTGAGAGTAAAATTTGCTGCTCGTCCTGCAATGGAACTAGCTGCTGCTACCACTGGCCACTGCTGCATGTTCTCGACGACGTTGATCGAGATTCAAACCTAGCAAGCTGTTGTCTACATCTCGATGTCCAAAAAACAGTACTGCAACTGCTGCACTAGAGCTATCATACACTCGGTGCATCTATGAGTAAAGCCAAATTGGAAATTGTAAGAAGCTCATGAGCAGCCCAAACATGAGCTGGTACACGTCCTTCCACCGAAAGAAGAACGACAATAGTGATCATCGTCAGTCAGTCAGTCAGTCAGTCAGCTGAATTTTCAGTTCAGTTGAGCTCTTTGATCTCAAACAAGCTGAAATGAAATGCTAAGTCTCTCTAATATTGCTGCACACTAGTTTTTTAGGCGAGCAGCAGCTGGTGACTGCAGCTCGAGAATATTCAGGTGCCCTGCTGCCGCTTGTAGCTACGTACAGTCAACAGCAGCCGTGATGGTTGCACTGGTATCGAGACCTTAATCTTGATTCGATGCTGAATTGATCATTGCTTATTTACACCACACCACATGGATCGATCCCTCATGGCAACATGTCAGTACATCAAGCTGTTGACAATTCACTGAAACTGCCGGTGATGTCAATTAGAATGAAAAGACGCGTCGATCTAAGACGCGCGCGCGCACCATTTCGGTGGTCCTCTCCCGAGCTGGAAATTTAGAAAATTCATACACACCTGCATCATGCATGATGATCAGAAAAGACACCACATGATGAGCAGGTCATGAGCGAGACTTGCAGCTGCATCCCATGATCAGCTTGGAGAACTTTCATATAGAAGAACCTACCGCGCTGCGTTAGGGTTTACCGCGGTCGAATTCTATCACAAATCAATCCAGAATTTTACCAATTTTATCAAATCACATGGCAGGTCTTGGCCGGAAACCAATGTCGGCAGCCTGAATGCTTCTTTGTTTTATTGCAGGATAGATTGCTAGGACAATGCAAGTTCGAAGGAAGGATCAATTGGTCAGCCATTGAGCGCAAGCTGTAAATCGATCAACTGTGACAATGCTATCATGTCTGCACCAGTGAGGTTTCGAGAATGAAGCTTACCACGAGATTCTTTAACCTTGAATGCTGTGCCTCGTAAAAAGCTGTTCCAAAGCTCATCTGCAGAGTGAAGGCTGCATCAAGATACTGTCGTAGAATAGCCCATTACTAGAGCTGGAGACCAAGGGTGGCAAATTCAGCGGCAAATCTGGCAACGTGGATCCGAGACCTGCGAGAATATCCAAATCGCTGAAACTCGCTAGTCCACTGTAATCAAGAGGTGTAAGAGGCAAAAAGAAGTCTCTGGACGTGATTTCTGCTGCAAGAGCTGCTGCAGATGATGATGCCGCAGTAGTTTGCTGCAGAGTCGACGCAAAATCCTGAGTGACGTTGCAGCAGCTCGGCATAAGTTCTGCAGTGGACTGCAGAAACTCTCCCGAGAAGAAGGGCGCCGGAATTTCATTCAGCGAATACGGAGCTTGTCGGTGCGAGAAGAAGCTGCTTCCATCTGATCCTGGAGAATGCATTGCGCCTTGGTTCTGGAGCAAGTCCTGGTTGCATGTGTTCGAGTCGATGCTGCTGTAAAAACTGAAAGTAGAGCTGTCCATGCTGTTGGAAGTCAGACTGTAATTATCAGTTTCCATGTTGTTGCTGCATCGTAAGTCTGGTGAGTCTTGTTGATCCGTGCAACACGCGGACACTCCTTCCCTGACCGTCGGAAACGTAGTCGAATCACCGGCGGCGTGCGCCGACATACTACTTTGCCGACTCAAGAGCTGGTGATGGTGATCAGTATCAGCTTGAAAACCTGAAGAAGAATCCGGCGAACCCACCGCTGCGCCGCAAGCAGTTGCTGCGACCACCGTCTTGGTTCGAGCTCTTCGTACTTGCGGTCCAATATTATCCGGTTTGCTGCGAGTTCGACCAGTCAGTCTTTGAACTGTCGAGCGGAAGTTGGCGATGTCAGTCTTGATGATCTTGGGAGCGAAAATGTGGATTACTCGAATAGTGGGCGCATTCATCGTCGACGTCGCCTCAGGATGATGATGAGTCGATCCCTTTCGACGAACTCCGCCAGGCGACCTGCTGCTTGTGGCGGGTTTTCCAAGAGTGTGCGAGGTCTTACACAGGCCGAGCATTGGGTCTCCACTCTTGATATACTCCTCGGTAAATCCGTCGTTCTCAGACATGTACGGAGCCATGGCTCGAACTTCCTAGCTGCTGAAGAGGCTGTGATCTTGACGGAAATGAAACAAGAAATTTTTTTGTAAGTTTCAGCTTCAATGCTCAGAAGTTCAACTTCTCGACCTCAGTCGAGGACGTCTAAATTATGGTGGTGGAAGTCTAATCAACATCCTCCTCCCTCTCCAAAGGGACACACAGGCACACGCAGTCGATGTCCGCACACTACGTCTCTGTTCCACTACCTTACGGAGGAATAAGTAGATCTCTAAAACACGTTGTTCTCTACAAGATTCAGGTCACGCACAAGGAGCTGATCACATGGAAAAACTAACACACAACCTTACATGTATGAGCACAACAGTATGCTTGCAGCACTTGAGCTCAGGTTGCAAAACATTAAGCTAGACTACACCAGTGCTCAAGCAGCAAGTCAGCAGAACATGGTTTCTAACAATTTTCTTTCTTTTGTGGCTGTCGCCGGAGACCTGCGAAGCTAGGATCACGACCTTGAGCTGTTCCTGGAATGTGTCTCTCACGTTGCACTGTCTTGCGCTCCGAATCTCCCCCCCAAGCCACTCGAATCTGAATTCCTGACCTGAAAGCTGACACTGTAACTGAAACCCTTCCTCAAAGTCTAGAGCTCTACTAGATTTCTATGACTAACTTTGCCACACAGTCTCTCTAGATTACGATCCCCTCTCGGCCGGATCTTTCTCCATCAGTCTCCACGAGCTTCAATGATGAACAACCGTACTCTGACTGAAACCCTCTCTAACGCCTTCGATTTCACTGGTCACACTCAGCTTGGATCTCTATGTCCTCTCTGATTCAACCTTGATCAAGGTACCTCTCTCTCTCTCTCGGTGGAAACCCACAAATATAAGAAATCTCTTCAACTCCTGTTGTCTCTAATTTCTCAATGACGGCCTAGTATGTCTGCACTCTTCACAACACTGGGCGAGACCGAGAGAGGTTTCTACGGTGGGGACAATGGACGCTACTAGTGAACGGCCGCACGAGAACAATAGCGGCTAATACTGGAGGACTGAGCGATTTGTGAACGATATGTTCACAAGAATATGAGCATCTGAGAAAGAGATAGAGGCGAATTGGAAGCTTGCTGCAAGGAAGTCCTGAAGACACAATGATAGTCGAGGTCGAGAAATAGCGGAGAGCGATGAGGGTAGCCATATAACTCTACCAGGGAAGCTTCTGAACTAGAGGCAAATGCTCGGCCAAACCGCAGGTCGATGTCCGTAGTAACCTTCAACCATCTCTAGATGACTGTAGAGCCCCACAATAGTGGTGGTCCCTATGGGACCCAGCAGTAGGCCGCCTAAGCTGCTTTCGCAGTCTCCTGCTTTCACAGTACTAGTGTCCCGTCACACCGGCCGCCCGTGGCAGCTGCTCGCGGAGTGGGACCCAGCAGGCCCACACATCACGATCTCACTGATACGGACTGCAGCTTCAAAGTATCGGTTATTGCAAATAAGCGATTACAACTTGAAGCTCAACACGGACTGCTGCAGGGCTATTGATCCGTTACCTTTCCCTGCAGATGATATTGACTCCTGCAACAAAGCTTTCGAAATTGCGTCATGCAGGTCATGACAATGGTGTTGAGCTTCGCCCCATTGCAGGTTCTTAGGTCTTGGCTCTAGATCATAGAAGAATCATCATACCTGTCGACTTTTCTTTTTTTCTGGTTTTTCTTCTATGGATGTTTTCACTGGCACCGATGCGACATGAAAAATCAATCTGATCACGAAGATGCAGTGCAGACGATGATGTCTTGACGCTGCAACAATAGTGCAGACGATGTCTTCGTCGTGATTGCCTCTGCCGCTTCGGTTTTTTTAGGTCTTCTAGTGTCCCGCGTGATTGACTAAGCTGCTTCAGTTTGTGAAAGTTTTTGGAGCGAATTTCACAAGATCTGAACTTTGCTGAACCGCCAAGTTTTGTTTGATCCATATTTACAGCATTGTAAGCAATATATTGTTTTCTTTCATGAATTGCGAAACTAGGATCAACGCGCTCGTCATCCAAGTTGCAGCTGCAGCCGGCTTAGAAATGATACCAGCTGCAGCTCTTCATTGATCTAGTTTTGGTGCGGCCCGTTATTTAATACTGTAGCAGCTACTAGCTAGTGTTAAAACCGATGTTTTGCTTGATCCTGCAGAGTACTTCTAGTTGCTGTTAAAAATGTCGAAACATTCTTGAGCATATATATTGACGTGAATCCCAGACCATGACTGCATATATACTGGTTTTGAAACCTTATTTAATTCTCATCGACACATGGATCGCATGATCAGATCTGCGAAGATTGTCAGAACCCCATCGGAAATGAGCCTCCATCAAACAAACCCCCCAAGGTTGTTCTAAAAAGCCATGAAAAAGTTTCTGGTCAGGACGTATAGCTGGTTTGATCACTACCTAAAATCTAGTTCGAAATAGCCTGGCTAGGCTGATCTCTTCAAGCAGAATCTGTGGCTGCCTGCACTAGCTAGCTAGTGCTACAAGGTCTCATGTGTGGATTCTCTTCCACTAACTAGCTTGATCTCACAACTTGTTGCAGGTAAGTATGGAATCTGCTGCAAACCCCTATCGATCATCATCAAATACATATACATATATGGGCTCCTGTGCCGCAACTGGGCCCACTTGTATGAATTAAACCTTATGTAAGGTCACCTATCCCAATACTACTCTGTCCCAAGCAATACTACTATGTCCCAAGTGCGCTTAACTGGGACCCCAATTGTCATAAAAACCAAGTTTTAAAATTAATCTCCAGAGACGAAACTAGGTTTATATTCAATAACTTTTGCTCCATTCGTTTGAAAATTGTGAAATGACGAAAGTGCACACTGGCTTGTTAAGTGCTTTCCAATGCCACTTTAAGTGGAGTTGGGGGCCCCAGGGTTACAGTGTGATTACATCAGACCAAACCAACAAACAAACACCCATCTTACTATATAGACTAGTGTGACCTTTGCTGTTTGGCCCAAATGTGAACTCATTAGGTAACCAACTAATTTCTCCTTCCAAATGATTCTTAAAATTCAATATGTCCCACACCATAGGTCTAAAAATTATGAAAATCACCTCCAAGAAATCCTACTCATCATCGGGTTTCCAACAGTACCCTTAAGAGCATGCCTCAATTTTCTTTAAATGTTTAGTTTTGATTGTTTTAACAGAATTATCCAATATTCAATAACTCTCACCCCATAGGTTTAAACATTACAAAACCACCTCAGTGCACCTCTACTCATGAAGGGCTTTCCAATGATACCAAGTGCCCAATTGGGAGCACAGTGGTTTGGGAGATCTCAACGTGACAAACAAAACATAACTAACTAACTAACTAACTTCATATATATAGATCTAGATATTTACAGGCACACAACAAGAACATTGATTTTTTTTTTGTTTATTGCAATAAATCAAATGCAAGAACATGATCAGCTGCAGCTACTGCTGTTGCTGCTATGAATTGAGAAATGGGAATCAAGCCAGCAGCTTGTTCAAACCTCTTTCAACTTGTTTAATTGCGTGAACCAAGTGATCCTGATGATCCGTCCACACAAGGGCACTGACCACAATTTGTGATTTGGTAGGTGAGAATTCTATACAATTCGCATGAATAAGTATTACCCAAAATATTTCATGGTCTAATAAAGAGTATGAGCGTATAGACCACATATTAGGGGCTGAAAATGATTGTATGGGCCTAGATGAGTGCAAGAGTATATATATAATATACAATCCACACATTACTCAAATGATTTCGTGACCTAGATGAGTGTAAGTAAAGTCACAATATATAACCCACATATTACCCAAATGATTTCATAGCTGAATGAGTGTGAGTATATACACAATATTATGCAATCCCCATATTACCAAAATAATTTCACGGCCTAGATGAGTGTGAGTATATACGCAGTATGCAATCCACATGATGCCCAAATGATTTCATGGCCTACATGTACGAGTGTGAGGATATACACAACTAGAATTAATAATGAATTTCTCATATCATGTGGTATGGACATGGACATTCGGTTATTGACGGATATGGACATTTGGTTATTGATGAGCTGTTTGCTTGTGCAAGCTTCAAGTCAACCCCATTACAAAAATGTTGAACTTTTGTACATCTTTAATTTTTACAATAAGCTCTAAATAATAGAAACTTTTACTATCACTAAAAGTGTAAAGGGAAATGTTGAAATGTTCGTCTATTAGTTCAATTATTAATCTCAATCTACTAGTTTGTTATTATCATAGTTTCTAATGAATTGTTGTAAAGTATTCCCAAAATCATGTGTGACCTGTAGACTGGGGTATGAGTGCAGGGCATATCAATATATGTTCTGATTTGCCAAATGGTTGAACAATGAATTTATTAATTGGAAGCAAACAATCATGCACACATTTTTTCCCGGTTCATTTGATTCAGGGTTGTACATAGTAAATGAGCTGAAAGTGTTACATATTTGGATCTCCCTTTTGATGTAGATGTTACTTTTAAGTGGTTATTGCAAGAAATTTTCATAATTAAATGTTAGATAAGTCGACTAAACGTATAAAGACGCCTTTCTATGCTCCCAAACCTTAAAAATTGGAGTTGCACAACAGCTACATACACGTGGCATGTTTATCTACATAAATAACATTGCCACATAAATAGAACTCATCAAGCATCATCATCTGATGTGGCTTACCCCAACCCATTGCAACTGCAGTCTTTACGTGTGACAATAACACCAATCTGCAATAACTAACCCAGAGATGGTAAGTACTAGTGTGTGAGATCCATACACAACAGTTCATTGTCCAGCAATTATTTTATTTCGAAGATTCCCCCCATATTAAAAAAAAGAGATTTTTTTAGAAAACTCTAAGATTCTTTATTTTCCTCCACAATCTTTTTTGAGGTTTTTTACATTTTTGAAAAAAATATAACTATTGTTGAAGTTGCCATTGTATTACAGTGTGTAAGTAGATAAATACATAAGGCATGCGGTTGCTAATAAGGTAGATGTATGTGGATGGTTAGTACAAAGCTAATGACCATGTGATTTGGTTATGCAGGACAGGAATCTTCAACAAATAAGTGTTTCCTGTTCACACACCATCTATCTTGCATGATGCAATAGTGGGTACTGGTTCACTCTGGCCAGGCGCTGCATATTATGATGCAAAGACTGAGAATTTCAACATTGGTGGATTAGCTTTTGTAATTTGTAGCACACAAACATACATCATGACCCATGTGATGAAAAGGGATAACGATCAGATATGTTTTTGGATCAAGGATTTATATAAAGTTTGAAAACTATAGCACTCCTAGCAAATATGAAATTTTATATGACCTTCATAGTACTGGACGTTGACAACTTGATATGAGATTGTGTATTGAACAAGGGACTTCAGGGCATGAGATGATCAGATGTAATCCATCATTAGTTGTCAACTAATACGGATAATGAGAGGATCAACATGCACTTAAAATCAAATGATGAGATTAGTTTGTACTCTCAAATTGTGATGACCCAAATTAGTTTGTGGACAAATGATACAACCTCCCCCTGACCCTCTCTCTGGTAAGTACGGCGTTGCGCACTGCTATGATCTGTAGCATATACTTAATTAGGTTTTACTCTTGTTTCAGAAGAACGGGGCTGGCACTTGGTGAGAAAATAAACAGCCCAGTTATTTTGCAGTTCAGTTGATTTTTAAAAACCCTAAACCCAAAACCCATTGTATATTTTCAGACCATTGACCTTTTTAATGAATACTGGTCCATTTGATCCTACTAAGGCCTCAATCATATTTCATTCAATACGGAAAGTGTTGGAACATCCTTCAAAAGAGAGGCAATACTTACTTAAATAGTGTCATTCAATTTTTTGGAGACTTGAATATATCAAACACAAATATATACAGAATCCCATTTCCCTGGATTTTTCCAATTTTTGAATAACTTTTGAAAAGTTAATTGCCTACATCCACATCATTCATTATCTGATGTCAATGCAATCTAGAACATCCATGGTGGGCAGCCTTTTTTTGGTTGGCTATATATAGCCAAAAAGCTCTACCAAAAATTATAAGTGCTAAAATCAAATACTTTTTGACATTTTCAATAGCCAGAATTCGATGAAAATTAAGAAAAGTCATCAGGTTTGTATACATGCATGAAGTAGGTAACCAAAAATACAGAAGGATGCTTTAAAATTTTGCTTTCATAGCTTGTAACCAAATTTGGCCAAATCTTCCTATGATGGTTGCCACGTTGTCTACATTACAATATGAACAAAAGAAACACTCATGATGAGGGCTATCCATGAGTTCCCATTGGGAGTTGAACCCATTGTTCCCAGTGTGGTTTAGTTGTACTTTACCAGATGACCGAAATTATGTAGAATTGATTACATGTTAACATCTACCATAATGACCTCACAAAATGGTGACAAAGTTATATGTGCTATATTTAGAAAGGAGAATCTAGACCTAAATTGTAATTCATCAAATAGTTGTGATGGTTATTAACTGATATTCATAAATATGTTTCCCTATCCTCCATGGAATTGGTGTATAAAATGTGACAAAAATGATATACATGTTACATAGTGAAGTTTTTGGGGTCGTTTTTTCTCCTGAAGGAAATGATACTGCAGATGAATTCACAGTTCATATGTGTTAAAGTTAAATACATATAAAAGCAAACTGTGTCAAGGCATCAAATTAACTAGTTATCAAATCAAGTTTTATGGTATAAAATCTGCCTGGAGGGGGAAGCCTTCCCTTGTGTAAAAATTCATTATAAATAGCAAGAAAAAAAGTAAAAGATAGATGTGAAGAGGCCTTCTGAGAGTAATGTCATATAATGTCCACCCTCCACTTACCCCGGGCAGCACTCAAAACTAAGAAAAATTCTACCCAAAAATTGTCCTAAAGAACAAAGGCATAACAGCAACATGTTTTTTAAGAATTGTAATCATAATTTTGTGAGAACCCCAACTAGAGTATTATGGCCTCAATTTTCTATGCTTACAAAGTACAAATACACCGAGGCCATTTTTTAAACCCAAGTTTTTAAGCCACAAGCCAAGAAAGTTCCCAACTAACATTGTCAGCCTAAATTTCCGCACCAGACAAATGGAACCGCCCCTTGTATATGGGAATTTGTGTTCCAAAAAAACTATGTCCCAGACAACACTGTCTGTGGAAACCTCCTGCACCCACACACTCAGCACCTTTGCTTGGCTGTGTGTATGTATGTGTGTGTGTATGTGTGTGTCTCTCCCTCTCTTGCACATTGTTTTTTCCATGCATTTGTTTCAAGATATGTATATGAAATTCAAGAGTCACCAGTGATTAGGTCACTTTACCTACTGACTAACATACTTCGTGCTGGTTTGTTTTTTGGCATTTATCATGAGGTCTGATATTATTCTATGGACACATCCTTTTAGGATCCTGTCTCCAAAAGGGAACGGTCTTTCAGAAGTGGGCTCCATACCTTAAACTTGAAGGGCAAGGTGTTTTTCAGAGTGAAGGGCTTGAGGCTGCCCTTCAAATTGAAAGGCTACCATGAAACCTGCCTTTCAAAGTGAAGGTTTGGACCAACACTTACCCTTTACAAAAATATGCACAAAGAAATTTTATTTTGCACACAAAATTTCAAGACTAAGAGTTGACATAAATGTGAATCTTACACCTATGCATAAGCATATGCATAAGATACTCGTTGTTTGTTGGGGGATGAGGGCAGGGAGTGGATAGGAAAAGGCCACGGAATAGACCTTGTTTGAGTGCCCTTCCGATTGAAGGGTTCCATCAGATTATTGGTTTAGGGTTTTGGATCCATTCAGGGCTTGGGTTTGAAGGACAAAATTGAAGTCCTGGTGGGCTCTCCAAGGACATGGTCACAGCAAAGCTGTTAGGAAAAAGAGGCTTTGAATCATACTTACTTCATGAAGTTTAACATGGTACAATTCACATACCCATCATTACAGTTTAACATTTTAATGGTTTTTTTTTTGGTGGGTTGGGAAAAAAATAGAATTCTGAACCATCTAAGCCAAAATATAGTGGGAGATGAACACACAACAGCCAATACCTTTGCTCACATAGTTCGACTCCCAAGATCCAACACAATAATACACTAGCCATTTGAAGCTTTCTTAATTTATTCTAGAACTGCTGAAATTTTTTCTATTCAATTAGCCTGCCAGCAGCCAGGCTCCTTTTTCTTTTCAGTAATTAAATAATCTTTGCTATTTTGTGCCAAACATGAGTGTCTATTGATGTATAATCTACAGTCGTATATTATTTTGTGTATAGGTATCTTGTGAACAACAATGTGAATTGTCATTGAATGCTGTTAGATAACTTGGCACCAAAATGGCAGAACAAAAGTAAAGTATATTTGACATACACACACACATACCCTAACCCTATCACTCATACCACATGTGAACATTTGTAAGCTCTATATACCAGTTGTTAAAGCAAACTCTAATCTATAGTAAGGTATCCCTTACTATGATTGTTCTCCCCACAATCTTGGCACTGACTTTTGTGGCTGTGTGACCATCCTGCATACCCACAGACTCTTGGAAATGAGAAGTGGAGTACCAGAGGGTGTGTTGATTAGCCCAATACAATAGCCAGTTTCTCACGATGGTGACAAGAAATGGGAGACCTTTTCTTCCTCCTCCCCATCATGCAGCACAAATTTCGTCTCTGGTAGATATCCTTGCTCATGCATCCATCTTAACACTCTCTTCAGTTCTGCATGGATTCCACTGACCTGAGGATGGTCTTGATCATCTCCTACAAATTTGTATGCACCTCATTATTCACTTCAGTCAAGGTATGACCTGGCTGATTTTTCCCTTCTCAGCTGTTGAACATTGTCCTTGAGATCCCACTCGCCAACAGCAGCATAGAGATTTGATAGCAGCACATAGCCAGCAGCATTCTTAGGGTCCACATCAAGAACACTACCATGAGTTCTGCAGGCACCAAGCAAAGCCTTCCATGTTGCTGCATCTGGTTTACAGGGCATTGCATTGATTACATTCTCAACCTTGTGCAGATGGCCAGCTCGTCCAAGAAAGATCAACCATACAGGTGTAGTGTTCCAATTTTGCAGAAATCTTGTAAATTACATTCATGGAATCATAACAACACAATCCTTCATATACCAGGCCTGCATGGCTACAAGCTGAAAGAAGACAAAGAAAAGTAATATCTTCTGGCTCTACACCCTCTTCACACATCTGTTCAAGGTGTTGAAGAGTTTCCTTACCATGCCCATGCATGGCAAATCCTCTAAGCAACACATTCCAGGAGACCACATCATGTGATGGCATCTTGTTGAACACCCCTCCAAGCCCTCTTCCATTCTCCCATGTTTGGCATAAATGTCAACAAGTCTACTCCTAACAAAGACATTTGACTTAAAGTCACTTTCTATATTTTGTTTATGAGTGAACCTGCCCTCTGCAAGTGCCAGTACACTGGCACAGGCTTTCAGGACCCCAACAAAAGTGATAGGATTTGACAGAACACTTTCCTGTTGCATTTGTTGAATAGTTTCAATACAACCTCCCTTCCCCACATGTCAAATTTCCCAATATCATGGCAGTCCACAAGAGCACATCCTGTGAGAAAATCTTGTTAACATTTTCCAACCCTCCTCCATGCCCCCACATTTGGCATACATATCAACCAGGCTACTCCCCACAAGCACATCTGAGCCACAACCACTTTGAATGATCTGTTGATGAGCCCAGCTGCCGTCTTCAAGTGCCCATACACTAGCACACAACATTCCAGCAACCCCACAAAAGCAACATGGTCTGGCTCCACACCTTTATGGTGAATTTGTCTAAATAGTTCCAAAGCCTCCCAACCTTGCCAACATTTCACATACCCCAATATCATGGCAGTCCAACTGACCATACAATTCTGTGATAGCATCTTGTTGAATGCTCTCCAAGCATCCTGCATGCTCCCACATTTGGCATACATGTCAATCAGGCTGCTCCCCACAAACATACTGGACTCATAAGCACTTCAAATGATCTGTTGGTGAGCATGCCTACCCTCTGCAAGTGCCCCTTAAACTAGCACACGGCTTAAGCACCTGAACAGAAGTGAACATGTCTGGACATGTGCCTTCTTGTTGCAGTTGTTAGAAAAGCTCCAGTGTCATCTCAGGTTGCCCAGCCTTGACATATTTTGCAAGCTTTTTATTCCATACAAAAATGCTCAACTGCTCTATGCCTGGTGCCATTGCAACCATCTCGGCTTCCACCCATTCAGATGTTCACTGGTCATCAATCCACAGGCCCAGCTGCATCTTCTTATAAGTAAATTCAGGATACCTTGCATTCATCTACCACCAGAAATACAAACTCAGTGCCTCATAGCATGTGCAGATCATGTTCAACTAGAATGTTGTCACACAGTCTGAGTCCAAACAAAACATTCTGTTTCAAAAGGGTTTAGGGTTTAAAGTACATCTAACGCCTTGCCACTTTCATGTAACACCCCAAGGTTTTTAGATCTTAACAAACTGCTTACAAAATTGAGACAATCATAACTTTGGCAAAATCTAAAATCTGCCACATGCTTCAGGCTCACCCATATTCTGAATTCTTAGAAGACGACTTTGAACTGTTGATTATCAGCACTTATGGTCTGAGATACACCTTGGCTAAATTGTGCACAATCCTGATCTTTGAGCATTTTTTTTTAAACTCTTGCTTCTTTAGTTCAATTGGCTATTATGCATGTAATGTAGAGGTTTATGTGACTAAGGTTGACATTTTGAGGTTGCACAAATATGCTAATAGTGCCTACCATTGAGCTAAATATGATAACATAACAATATGAATCAATTCAAAACTTAGGAAATGACCCTTAAAAAGAGTGCTACTATTTCTTACATCCAACTAAATTATATAAGAATATGGCGAAAGGTCCCATGTATTGAGTAGTCTATACACTACATGTTAAAAAAACTACATCAAAATTGTAAGTATGGTTCCTCATATTTATTGTCAGCCATTTGTTCAAAGAGGATGAACTTTGAAAAACCGGAATTGAAAAAAATTTAAACAATACACAAGAAGGTACTTTGGATAGTGTCCACCAAGTCTCACTTTTTCAAGTAAGACATCTGATAACCATGAGATAAGTGTAGGAAAATACTATTGGGAGAAAGTTCAAAACATGTGTAAGTAGAAAGTGTGAGCAAAAATTAAAGATAGAAACTACTATAGCAGAATGTGTAGCATAAACTAGTAGCAAAATTTGTAAGTAGAAACCAATAGCACAAATTATAAACATTATAAATATAATGTTGAAGCAAACAAAATAGATAGGCTAAAAACCACATGCAAATTTGAAAAAGCAAGGAACGAAAGAACAAAAATTGGACTTTTACAAGTTACATCCCCTATGAACATATAGGCTATGACATACAATATCAACTAAATATTGTCAACCCACATCACATTGCTTTGAGGCATTCGTCAAATACCTAATCGTAAGGAAATGATTCAAGGGTGTAACGATTGTGCAAAAACATGCCCACCACAATATAGAGGTGTTGATGGAAATCAATTTTGAAGTTTTGATTTCACAAAAGCAAGGATTGAAAATATGCATTCATCTTCCACAAATTCAATAACTTAGGCCATACTTATTTTAACTAGCTTGAAATGTTCAAACATCTACGACCTAAGATGCTTAGAAGCAACCAATTAGTTGTGCCACAAACAAGTGAATGGGTTTATTCAGAAGAGATTCACCTCCATGGCATGTGGAGATTGTTGTAACATTAAGGACTTGAACACACAAGCTTGCAAATCAAGTTATCCTAACAAATAGATTGATAAAGAATAGATCTTAAGTTTCAAGTATTGCCCATAACAATAGTGAATAGTGATTCTTAATCAAAGTCAAATGTTTAACAAAGTTTTCATCTACATTGACTTGAAGCAAATATTGAAAATAAACAATGTTGAAAACAAGTGGCTAATCAAGACTTTGTTGGTCAATTTTTTCATCAAATTTCCTAGTAATCATGTATGACACAAGGGAGGTCACTAACAACCACTAACTAAAAAAAAATTCAACTTCCAAAATAAATCGTTGAAAATGAAATCAAAAGATGAAGCAAAAAAGGATAGAGAGTACTTGTGCAAGTCACATTAACACCTTCAACAATATTTTTTAATGTTTCTTGACTTACTAGAGTTTGATTTCTAGAGTTGGGATCAATGCAAGGTAGAAATTATGTTTAATTCCCAAAAATGAAAGTTAAATATTCAAATAGTGGAAAGTTAAGTATTCAAGCCCCATTGAATTCACATCTAAGCCAATGATGGTTTCTCACCCCTTGGAAATTATTTCATGCTTACACAACAAGTCTTAAAAATCTTTGAATGCATTAGACTAATAGGCTATTGTATTGGTGATACAACTAGACAAATTTTCATACCTATCACAAAGTCACAAAGAAACACATCTCTCTTTTGGGAAAATGTAATAAGCATTTTCACAAACTTAAGCAAGGGTAGTAAGCATGTCAAAGTGGTCACCATAGAATTGTCACATAGAAGTTCAAATTTGTCTTAGCAATTGAAATATGTGCCACATCTTTGGCCATTTTGTCCACTAAAGTTTTATATTCTACCAAAGACATGTTTGGATGGGCTAAGCATAGATTGAAATCTAGCAAGTCTTTACATTTCACAAAGTTTTGTTACCTTTTGTATGAAAGATGACAACCAACTTAGCAAGGGATTTGTCACATTGTGGCCTTGCCATATACATTAAAAGGTATCTTAAGACAAAAGAAGAATTATGGAAATTCAAAAATTCCACCATGCAAAAATATAATCTAAAAAAATCCTCTAAAAAAACCCAAAATCCTTCAAGATATTATAACTCTAATGTAATTTCAAGTTTCAACACAAGCCAAAATATCATCTTTCAAAAGTCCTCATATAAAACTAGATTTCTTACCTAGGGGCCAAAATCCCTTAAGCTATTATACTTTCCAATGAATTTAAACACAATATCCTTGCCTTGGCAAGCAAGGCCAATAAATTGAATGTGTCAAATTTTGAGAGAGTATGCAAAATAAACATAGATCAACTTCATTATGAACTTCATCCACTAGAAGAAAAACATGTGTTTTTTATTAGTATGTACGACCAAATTTTAGTTGCAAGAGACATTTTGCAACTAAAATCCTTTTAGTCACCTAAAACAAGTCGCATGTGATAAACTAGTCACAAATGACAAAGGGTATTATATAAAAGAAAAAACCAACAAATACATTTCATCCTTTGACTTTATTGTATACGTATTGTCATATTATTGAAATGCAACTATTTTGATCACAATTGAGGGCAAATGATGTGTTGCCACGTGTTTTAATATTTGATTATTTTAAATATAATATTATTATTATTATTTTGAAATAATTTAAAACGTTCAATTCAAATACTTGGATGATATTACATTATGACACGTGGTCCAATGTAAGTATGCCACGTGGCATTAACAATAATTTAATTTAATTATTAATATTAGGTTGGTAGGTACCTAGGTAGGTACATAAATAGGTGCTTACAAACCTAGGCTACATACCAACCTACCTATTTAGGTAATAAAAAAATAGGTAGGTTCTACTTTCCTAGGTTAAATACTTACTAATATAAGTAAGTACTTAGGTAGGTAAGTACATAAGTCAACCTAGGTGTGTATGTCAAACTAGGTACCTACCTAGCTAGGTAGATAAATAGGTTGGAAAGGTAAGTACTTTAAAAATGTGCATAATTTTCTTTTTTGTGTTGAGTTGAGCCTTTTGATTAGCCCATCCCATGTGCACAATTTTTTTAATGTGGAATTGGATGACCAGACCCCCTTGTTTATATAATGTTCAAAATAGGAATGAAGAACAACCAAGTTTTGAAGTTGCAACTTCCTCACAAACTAAGTTGTAATTCCAAAAAACATTTCATGCCTTACTTTCTAGTTTTTTAATTTCTAAACAATTCAAATATTAAATAATATTTAAATATATTTAAATTATAAATTATACACTATAAATACTCAATATTCATTATATATTACTTAAATAAGCAATAATTTCTTAATATTTAACAAACTAACTATCCAGTTATTCACAAGTGATTAATACATAACTCATAAATAATTACACAACTAAAATATTTAAAAATGTATTATTATTTTTTTGGAATCTAATTGAAATATATATAATATAATTGATGTAAAATTAATTTAATCACTATAATTTAAATTTTAACTATTTTAAATATTTATGTTAAAATTATAAGTAATAAATTAACAATTGTTATTAGAAAGTAAATTCTTACACGATTATGTTTTAATTATTATTCAAATAATTACATTACTTATTATATAATTACATTTATTTTTGTAAAAATTATTATAGGTCAAGTATTTTTTTTCTCTTGGTAATTATTAACTATAAATATAATAATTTGTTAAACATAACTTTTATTTTCATAATTATTGTAATTACTATATAAAATATTTATCATGAATGATTAATCACATAATTTTTTTTAAATAATAATGTTATATAATAATTCGTGAAATCAAAATCAGTCAAACAACTAAATAACTACACTATATTTTTTTCAAAGTTTTAATTTAGGTTTGAAGTTATAAATTACAGAGTGTGAATAATTATGTTCAATTAGAAAATAATTATGCAGAGACTAATTAATTCTTATCTGAAATAATTACAATGATTTTAAAGTAATGTCACATTAATTACATTAATTAATTTCTTCTAATGTAAGAATATAAATTACAAAATATACAATCTATGTTATAACAATAATTATTCAGTGTAACTTATATTTAATAAACATAATCATTTATAAAAGTGATTTATTATGAATTCGAGTAGAAAAAACCCTTCAAACTCAATCAACAATTTTTTGAATTAAAATATAAATTTAAGATTCCAAAATAGTAATACAAAATTCAAATATTAATTTTTAGATCAAATAATTTTTTTGAAGTTAAATAACAAATTTCAGATTTGAAATGTCAATTTTCATATTCAAATAATAATATTCAAAATTAAAATGCCCATTTTAAAACTCAATTAATAATTTTCTCAACTGAAATATTAATTTCAAAAATCCAAAATAATAATTTGGAATTCAAATTTCAACTTTCAAATCAAATAATTACTTCAAATTTAAATTTAAAACTTCAAAATTCAAATATCAAATTTCAAGTTCAAATATCAAGTTTCAAATTCTAATTTTTTTAAAAAATTAAAATAATAGTTTTTAGAATTGAAATACCAATTTTCAGATTTGAATAAAAATTCAAAGTTCAAATATTAATTTTGAAATTTGTTATATGAAAAATATACATACGTATGCATATTATATATATAATTTTTGTACATACATAAAACATACCCATATGTCATTGTAAAATATCTTTAGGATGTAATTAATTTGGTGATTGTTGCGACTAATGGGACATATCAACCTATTAATGGACAGAAATAAATGTAAAATCAATCCAACCAATAGAATGAAATTTCTAATAGTTGCATCATAGTTGTGAGAAATGACCAAAATAGTTGAAATTTGGTCTTGTAGTTGCAAATATTTTCAAATCTAGTTGCAAACAACTACAAGTTGCATGTAGTCATAAATGGACCGGTTACATTTTGGCCGATTTCTACTAATGATCATGGAAACAACATCCAAGTGGGACTGTAACCAAAAAGGAGGAACACCCAGAATGCTTCCAGGCGCCCTATCTGACCCCCCCCCTAGGACCCAGTTATGTCCTATCAGAGGCACAGACTGTTTGCTACTTCCCTGACTTGCTACAGCTCGAGGGCTGCTGTGCAAGACCACACAATGCAACTCGCGATCACACAGATGGAGAGCACGAACCTCATGCCTCATAACACAACAAACAATTAGACCCGTGACCTC
>Ga0209208_10001480_pt1 | contig 33210 bp, 19 predicted proteins | sample S1TSphfallax_3_FD_187694 | JGI IMG/M metagenome (GOLD analysis project Ga0209208, IMG submission 187694) | Host-associated microbial communities from peat moss isolated from Minnesota, USA - S1T2_Fd - Sphagnum fallax MG (SPAdes) (version 2) | ecosystem: Host-associated > Plants > Peat moss >...
AGAGAGGAAGGGTGTGGGGGGCGGGGGGCGGGGGGAATAGTGAGTGGCGAGAAGGAAAAAAAAGGTGAAAAAATGAGAACAAAAGAAATTAGGAGCACTTTGATCTAATTTCAGCGGCGAATTTCAGGTACCCCAGATGCGTCAAACATGAGTGGCCAAAAGGGAGGGAGGGAGAGAGGGACGGAGGGGCGGGGTGGGGACGGGGGCCTGTTTTGTGGTTGAAGGCCCACCTTGAACCCGACAGCCGCCCGGCGTCCAGACCCAATTGGAACACCAGGGCCCCACGAATTGACCCGGTATTCGGCCCCTTTTAATTGGGAACCGGTCCAGTTTCGAATAACCGCGGGAACCTGATTCTCATACCACGGACGCCTCATTACGTTCCGGTACCGGTTACCCACTGACCGGGTGACCCGGTTTCCTGGCTTGGAACCCGGGCTAGGTTGCCCGTACCTACCTACTTACGCTCCCTATCGGCCCCACCAGGCCTCGTCCCCCAACCCCCCACAAGCCTCGCCCCCGGCTTCGCCGGGTTTTACTGCCCTTCACTGCTGGCTCATGCACGGGTCGTTGGGGCTTCGCCATCCGACCTGGTCTCTGGCGTACAAGCTTGGGAAGACGCCAAAAAAACGTTACCATAGTTGTGGTGGTGAACTCCACTAGGTACCTAGTACCAACCTAAGTAATAGTGTGGTTTTTGGCAATTTTGTGTTATAGCCAAAGTGGAGATGATCCACACGAGGGTTTAGCCAAATTTGGTTACAAGATAAATATAAAAATATTTTTTTTGAAAAAATTGTTCTATATTTTTCACTACCTCCTTCAACCATGTATATAAAGCTGGCAAATTTTCTTAAATTTTGGTTGAATTTTTCCTTATTGAAAATCTCAAATCCACATGATTTTAAATTTTAATATAGCATTTTGGCGTAACATAATATGATTTAAAATATTAATATATCATTTAAAATATAGATGATTTAAAATTTTAATATAGCATTTTGGCTATGTATATACAGCCACTGGAAAAAAAAGAGTTGGTAAGTAACTTGAGGGGGAGGGGAGTTTTATGGAGGAAGGAATGGAAATGGGGATGTGAACTTGGGACAACGAGCTTCCTTTCTGGAGGAACTATTACACGCTATAACAACGTGCCCCAGCGCCACAATAGAAAAACAGCAGCAGGGCCTGCTTTACGTATAGAAGAAGGCGTTGCTCTCAGGGCATTACGCTCTGGGAAGCGAAGGTGAACCCTATGCTTCCCAGGGTGTAATGCACCGTCACCAGCACCGTCACCAGCGTATCAATCAACCGAGAGTGGAGTGGTCACAATCGATGGGTATGGTTCTTCGTCAAAATTGAAAAAAAAATGGCCTCTTGACTGCATGGGATGAATTGGTTTAATGCATTGGTTCATGGAATGAGGAGGGATAGACCAAAAGGCCAAACCACAGATCAAACGGTCACAAGTGAACCAGCACCCTTTGGTGCGACCATGAAGGATGGATGGATGATAAGATATCAGCAAACAGTTTTCTGTCAAGTTCCATTTCCCTAGATAGTTAGCTAGCTAGCTAACCATGGTTGGTTAGATCAGTTGCCTATTTTTTATATTAGCTCGGTTGAGGTTCATCTACAACTGAGCCATAAAGAAATGGCTGAATTTTCTTAGTGTAAGTTGGAGGACACCTTAAGAAAGGTAAGGTTACCTTGGCTGTGAGGCAAGCATCTTATGCTTTGCTTTTAGCAGGGTCCTTACCTTATGAGGTTCCTTGCCAGTTCTTTATGCACATTAAAGCCCTCAGATGATGGCATAACCAGGATTCAACTTCGGTCCTTGTCAAAGGATTTTCTTGTGAAAGATTGAAAAAATATATTTAACCAGCAACCCTTGCAAATCAAACCCAATCCCAAATGTAAGCTAAAGCACTTGAGAAATCGGTAAACTTGATTTGAAGGGTACCTTATATATCCATGAATATCCCCCTCAAAAAAGAGGAGGGATCTTAAACCTACTCCTTTAGAGTGTGAGGGAAATCGTGCCTACATATAGGTTAAAGATCCATCTCACTTGTAAGGAGTAGGTGTAAAAACTTTCTCCCTCCCTTAGCTTCACATCATCTGTAAATAGGGGGACATGCCTTTGGCCTTGTGAAATGAAGATGGAGCTCCAGGTCCAGACCAAAAGGCCTAAGCAACAGTGCCTGGTGCCTCCCCCTTAGTAACAACCAAGGTGCAAACAATGCTACAATGGAGATGCATTCAAGTGAATGCTAGAGATTGCCTTAACACCAAAATGCCCCCTATTCTAGGTTTATTACATGAAATCTTCCCCCACTCCATGGAAATTAGGTGTTCACTCAAGAGCCATCTTGGTAGGGAAATTGTGCTTGGGGGAGGTCCCCCAAACCACACTATCATTTTTGTGTACATTTAAGGTCATGCTAATATGTACATGCTAATATGTTCATGTTGTACTTTACAACGGCTAAAAGCTCCAAAGTGGGTGGGGGACATTCCCAAAATGTGAGGCTGGACTAAGCCCCTAATTTGGGAATGCACACACACCCATCCTGGAGCTTTACCCTACAAAAACAATTTGGGAGGTGTGACGGATGGATGAGTGCTACCAAGTTAACTACAAACAAACAACTAGTGGACTTGGCTACTACTACTTACAATTCCATGCAGTGTGACAAAGTATCATGGCGAACAAGTCATTCCTAGGCACCATTCTCTAGGTTTTCTCAGCCTGCATGAAAATTTGCACACTCACCTAACCATTCCTTTGTTTTTGTGTTCCTTGAACACAGGTCCAAGGAGCTGGGAGTCATGGATTGGCTCATGTTTCCATGATATAACTTACACACAGGGAGAATTGATCAAAACCCAAAGTATGAAGTAGTCCTCCGACCAAAGTCATCTAATCCGCAAGTCCCCAAAAACACTAGACTATAGGACCAGGGTTAAGCTAGGTTAACGGTTCCCACACAAGAATTATGATTACATCATAAGGGGCAAGAGAGTTCACTGACCAAGGCTGATTTGAGACTCTCCTTTGCCACCCCCTGACATTGCAATTTCAGACACTATGTATGCTTCTGGATTCCATTTCAGAGTTGGAAGATTTGTCACACCGTCCTTGAACAAAATAAAATTCTGAGTTAGTCATCCATTTGTTTCCACCATCACTACTTCTTTGGCAAAAGGATTTCCTTGGAAACTTTTGTTACCTAGTGATCATGTTATTTGAACTCATGACCATCCTAGCGAGTGTTGAGAGTGGTGACTCATGTACATTGGGAAGAGATTACACCTTGATGTATGACTTGGGCATAAAATTTGACTCAAACTTGACCCAATGTGTGGGTTACATTTGGACAACTTTGTGGGTTGTTGATGGATGGGCATGTTTCATAGAAGTGCATGCATCTAGATGAGAAGTTTTTAGATCCCATAAGGAAGTTTTTAGTTTGAACTTTCAACCTATAATAAAAGGTGGAAACCCTTTCACAAGGTGGTGTGCATGTTTGTCAATTCCTAGTTTTTAGATCAATAGAGGAAAACTTATTGAACTTAGAGTGAATTTCATTTTTAGATATTAATTAAACTTTGTCATAATAACTTTGAAGTTAAGCCCAGTTCTACTAGAATAGTATTAGGATGGGGTGACTTTATATCAGGTTTAATATACTTTGGCCCAAAACACATCGGCCACCTAGTATTGATTTCAACTTGAGCGTAAAAAGAAAAAGAAAAAGAACCAACAACCACATGTAAGGTGGCCAATTCTTTGATCCAACTATTTGCTTGGTGATGCACAATACCATGCTCATTCAATGGTATTAGGTTTGGGAAAGTAATACATTGTTTACCAAAAATTAATTCTATTAAAAAAAAAAAAGCCTTCTGAAGGTGTTTGACGAGGTTCTCTTAAATAAATTCTAGGAAAAGCCTTTTTATTCTATAGTAAATGGCCCTTTGTTCACACACTTGGGTTAGATTTAGGGTGGTGTTTATACTGGTGTGTAGTGACCCTGTTCACACACGGGAATTTAGGTGGGATTGTGGGTGGGACATGTCCAAAGCTTTAGATCTCAGATTTAGGATTTAATGCTACATTTGGTGACTCATGGGTTTAGTTGTGATCACATGTGGAGAAACTTTCACTTGTGTTATCTTCACTTGGGAACCTTTTTTTTTTCCCCTCTTTCTAAAACCAAATTATTTGACTGGTACCAAGCATTGGTACCAAATTAAAAGGAATTTGTTGGGTGGTTTTCATATTGTGAAATAAAAAATTGAAAATTGGCTTTTCCCATATCAAAGTTATAGAGCTAAACTATGTAAAATATTGCTCTTCAAAAAAAGAAAAAAGAAAAAAGAAGAAGAAGTCTGATTAAACCTATATTTACTACTCTGTTTGGAGACTTGAAAATAATTTTAAAATGTTCAAAATATTGGTTAGACCAAGAATTTGTCACCCCGCTCCAAATCCCCTTAATGAACTAAACTTGTAACATGTCTTCCCTCCTAATTGCAATTTCCAGATTCCTTGTGACAAGGCAATTTCCATTGATCTATTAGACAAAGCTTGAGTCACTTTGAATGGATGAAAATTATATATTTTGCAATTTCACATTCATTTTGACGGTCAATTTGCCATCCATGTATGTCCAATTTCACATTTAAAGAAAACCAAACAATTTGACAAGTTCCAAACAAATGCCTCCGGTGAACCAGCATGCACACCGGTACCATGGTAGTAGAAAACCTCTATTTTTTTTGGGGTTGCTTTTAACCATGGTAAAGATCCCACCCTAAGACTAAATCAAGGTCTTTGAGTCCAAAATTTAACATTTCCCGAGTTGAATACTGTACCTACAACTGATATTCGGCACTTCTTTACTGAATATTTATTTATTTAAAAAATGAGGTTAATTACTAGTTTCAAACTTAATTTTCCATAATTTCAACATATGAGGAACAATTATACAAAATACACCTTTTTTTTTGCATCTGTAATAGTAACCCAATCGTTGGGAGAGTAAATATTTTTCCAACAAATTTATCAAATATCAATAAAATTTTCCCTTTTTTCAACTAGAGCTTTTCCAAATTATTTTGTGCTAAACATCACTCAAAGGTATGGCCACTAAAGACCTCCGTTTAGAAGGTGTGAAGGTACCAATGTGGGTGCCGGTACTTACCCTGGCCCAAACAAATAGCATATATATATATATATATATATATATATTTATCAATGGAAATTATCGGGCTATTGGCCCCTTGATGTATCGAGAAGTGGGTGCGATTATTTGGAGTGACTAGCATGTGATTGTTGTCAAATTTGCAAACAACTCAAATAATTATTTTGATATGCCCCCCGCCCTCCTTTCCCATCAAAATGCTCTTGGACCCTCAAATGTGCAGCCATCAACCAATCACTCCAAAGTTTGGGCCAGACATAGGTGGTTTTACTAACCTCGAAGAGGCACTCCTTTCTTTGGGGGGAAGGCCAAAGAATTTTGTGCAAATAAAAAAATGAAGACCCCACCATTTTTATCCTTCAAAATCCTTCCTACCATTTCTTTGTTGTGTTGTGTGTACTTTCTACCTTGTGCGCCAAAACTTGCTCTTGATGTATAAATGGCGTATTAGACAGGCTTTCACATGATGTACGAATGTCTTCTTCTTCTTCTACGGTTTTTGTGCTTGCTTGCTTGCTCTTGCTCACTCCTTCATTTACATACAAAACACATGCAACAAGTGTGCATCACCCACCCATGTAAATCAACCTAGGTTGTGATGAACTGAACCCTCGACCATAAATATTCCTGAGTACTCTCGATCTCCATGTTGGAACTCGGTCAAAAAATTGGCTAGGGTGAACCGACACCCACTAGCACACCAATACACAATGAATAGTGTGTGTGTGTGGATAGGAAGCACTTTTTATGTCATGGTAACCATGGTTGGTTAGGATTACATATACATATGCCTACTACCTAGTAGTTACCAACCGCCTTACCTATGTACATTGTCATTTGGTTTAGGGCTCTTATTCGGGGCACTTGTCAAGGCTTTTTCTTCCGTGGGATACACAACCATTTGTAGGCTTCACTTTTTCTTTTTGTTAATGTCCATTTTAATGTGAATTGATGAGAAGAAAACCAATTGCTTTTTGCAAAGGCCGTTGGCTTTTTTTATATTGAATTCTTTCTTATATCCATCAGGTATCATGAGAATTTAAGGTGAAAAAAAAATAATAATAATAAATAAAATTTGATTTTTTCAGTGAGTAAAGCCCCAAAGTCCACGGGCTTAACCCTACACATAACCACTTACATTCCTTACTCATGTACCTATGATATACTTAACCACTTACATAGTTAAGTTGACTAATAGTGTGCAAGGGAAGTCTGAGCTATACAAGAGAGGTTACACTGGTGACTCAGTTGTGGATAACTAGCTAAGGTTTCACCATGGTAACCTATCCTGTGAAAATTAGGTATTGTAAATAGGTAGGTAGGTAGGTAGGTAAATAGGTAGGTAGGTAGTAGAAACAAAAAACCGAGCTAAATTTTGGAACCCAAATGGGAAAAAAAGAAGTTATTCCATCATTATTGTTTTACAAAATAATTCATTCAAAAAATTAATTAAAAATAATATTACCCTGTATGAAACAACAGTCCCTTAAGAAAAAAGAGAAAAGTCCATTGAAAGAGAATGAGTTTTAATATTATGGTTATTGTTATGATAAATATTAATATTATTACAATTACTGTTATTGTTATTATGATAGTACACACATTATTGTGTGATTGCTATGATAATATTAATTTTCATACCATGCAAGGTTTTTTTTTTTTTTTCCAAATTTTCCCCAATTGTTTTGCCCGAAAAACAAAAACATTTGTCGAAAAAGAAACACTGGTTGTTATGTATTTTCATGATAATATTAATTTTATTCTGAAATTTTTATGAGATAATAGTAATATTCTTCTTTTCGATAATTGGCGGAAAAATTTTAAAAATTAAAAAACTTCTTTTCGAAATCTGGCGATTGTTTTTTACAAAAACAACGGTAATAACTCGACAGATTAATCTGTTGTAAAATTATTTTCTCAATTTTCTCATTTTGGCGAAATTTCGCACAAAAAAAACCGTGACTTGGGTAGTGGAGTGGCCCCGGGGGGGGGAGGGGAAACCGACCGTTGGTTACGTACCTAGTGACGCACCGAAGACTCCGGGAAGCCAAGTGAACGAGACGGTTAAAAACGAGGGGAACGTGTAGGAAGTATGGGGAACGTTTTCGGGGGCGTTTTGAATAAAGCACAGTGGCCCTGGCCTGTTCTCGTTGCGTTGCGTTGCCCCTCCGAACGCAAGGCAAGAAACAGACACTAGCAGGCCAAAGGGGAACGGAGTAGCAGCAGCTGTGGGAGGGAGAAGGAAGGAAGGAAGGAAGGAAGGGGACGGGCAGGAGGGAGAGAGAGGGAGGAGAAGGGGAAGAGAACGGGAGGAGTACCACGACGGGGTGGCAGCAAAACAAGAAGAGAACAGAGAGTCACGACTTCACAGGATTCATGGGGAGGCGGAAGCGTTGGAGGATTGGATCGCATGTGGTGATCGTCTGAAACAGGACGGTTGCTGCTGCGGTGACGGAGAAACCAGACCGAGAGAGAGAGAGTTTGTTGGGTGGAGAATTGGAGGAGAAGGAGAAGGGACGTGGTTTGATTAATTTATTTGGGAATGGGAATTCTGGGTTTTTTTTTGTCTCCTGGTTTTGGTGGGCCTGTGAAGATAGAAGGGAGGAGTCGTGGCTCTCAGTACTCGTGAGGGAGGAAGTGGAGTGGAGGGGAGGGGAGGGGAGTGGAGTGGAGTGGAGTGGACGGGAAGAAGGAAGGAAGAGGCTTGTTGGGGAGTTGTTATTGGGGGTATGGATGGATGTATTGGAGTGTTGGGAGAGAGGCTGGCTGCTATTGTTTTGGTTGAGGAGAGGAGAAGGAGGAGGAAGAGGAGGAGGAGTGTCGATGGAGTTGAGAGGTTGTTGAAATGTTGTAGAGAAGGAGGGTGTGGAGAAGACGGGGTGGTGGTAGGGGGACGAGGGGGTGCAAGGGGAAGCGGTGGATTGTGCTAGAAAGAAAGGGGAGAGTGAACAACATAGGTGGTGGAGAGAAGGGGGAACTCGTTGTTGAGGATTTGTGAGAAAGGAGGAGGAGGGGAGGAGAATGAAACAAGGAGGAAATAGAAGGAAGGAGGAGGAGGTGCTGCAGCAGAATCAGAAGACGACGAGCTTGTATAGGTCAGTGTCATCGCCGGTAATTGTTTCAAGCTATGAGAAGTATATGGAGAGGAGGGAGGAGGTGGTTGTGGGAGGTGGTGGAGGAGGAGGAGGAGGAGGAGGAGGATACGGGCTTCCGCCGCTGCAGCACCAGCAGCATTCGCCAGACGTCGCCTCCCCCTCGTCTCCTGCAATCAATCCTGGTGGATATCAAGAACGCGTTTCCAAGGGACGCAAACGACCCAGTCGCAAAACTCGACAATCCTCCGATGGTTACGGATCTTCGCCTGATGCGCACGCCACTTCTCCTCCCTATCCAAATGGTTCGTATCCTCCTCTCCTCCCCTCCCTCCCTCATGCTTGCATGGTTTTTCTCACCAGACTTCTCGTCTTGATTGGCAATATCCATATCCCCCCCCCCCAAGGTAATGGCTATTTGTAATGAAGGACACTCTCAAAGTGGTGAGGAATGTGGATTTCATCATAACGAAGCTTTTGCTTGAGCTTGGTAGCCATCTGAAGATCATCAACAGAAGAAAAATCATGTGCTCTAGGAGCAGCATATGGATCATGAAGAAGCTGCAGCATGATTTATTGCTGCATGCATGCATTGCATCATGTTGTCTGAACAAACGAATCATCAAAGAGTTATATCTGATTCAATTTGCAGACTAAGACTATCAAAATCAACAAAGAAACAGTAAGGGGTAGAACATGCATGTGTGCATGCATGCAAAGAGGTGAGTGACTGTTGCTGCAACTACTTTGGGTATGAAGTAGGCCTCTGAAGGGATTTATTTGAGAGAGTTTTTTTGAGACAATACCTACTTTCAACTGCTGCTTGTTAACTTAGTTTGTCTATCTGCTTGTGTGATTTTTTTGTAGCAGATAACATGATGAAGGTAGGAGTCAATAAAACACAAGCAGAGCAAGTGGACAAGGAGGAACTACTGGTGCAAGGCACTAATAACTATGCATCCCTTTTGTCAAGCCCCAGTCCTAGTTCTATTCCCAACCCATCTTTTACAAAAAAGTATGCCTATGATTTTCCTGCTGGTTTGCTTGCCACATCATCATCTCAGGCATCTGTTTCTCCACAGAGTCCTTTTGCAAATGACAGTAATTATGTACAGCTGATGAATCCCCCTCCTCCATCCCCAGGATTTCTTTCTGATTCTGATATCAATAGTGTAAAGATGAATACTACTACACCTACTACTACTACTCTAGGGACTCTGATGTCAAGTATGTCTCCAAGATTATTCAATGGAAGCAGAAGAGATTCATTGAATTTTCTAGGGGTCCCCAACCATGATGATTTTTCTGGTAATGGGTATGTTGATCCCATAGAACCCACAGCTCCCGTAGCCACTTTGATGCCAGGCTTCTTATCAGGATTAACTTCAAATTCATTGGAGACAAGCTCTAGGGCATCAACACAAAAAAATTGTAGTGTCAACTTGTCTTTTAGCCCACACATTGATTTAGACAATGGTTGCTTGCCAAATCCTTCTCTTTCTGTTGATTCACCAATGACGCTCACATCAGAAGATGATCCAGCTGTGAATTGTTTGGGAAGGCAACTGCCTGCTATAGGAGTTCCAAAAACAAAAGTTAAGCCAGCAAGCAAGACAACAAAGGGGACCAATGATATCATGCTTTTGAGAAGGCATGGTATGCCAACTATGGGACCCAGACAACATCCTTCTGAGAAAGGACTGAAAAAGGTACCTCTGTCAGGCCTGCCTGGGTCACCACCTGTGAATTTTGCATGCACTGTTGAAAGTTGAAGTCACTGGAAGATTGTTTCTGTGTCATCTGTTCAGGAAACATCAGAAACTCCACCCTCCAGTGTTGTCAGTTTGGGATATAACAGCAATGAAGAACTCCTGGGGAGCCCAAATGGGTCACGCTCATGCTTGCTAGGATCATCTTATTCATCTCCTCGAAGATCAGGAACAGATGGTAATCAACCTGGTAGTACATCTGTTCATTCTACATCACCAGCAAAATTGTATCTGGAGCATTGGAGCCCTGAAGTGGTCAACAGGGCTATGGAAGTATGCCACATCTCCCATAGATTGTTGGCCCAGCTGCAAATCAGTTTGGTTGTTTATATGATCTAGTTGTTATAACTGTAAAATATTATAATTCTTTTTAAGGGTTGTGGAGTCGATCATGGTGCTTTCAAAATATGGACTGAGTGTTAGTGTATCTTTAAATTCCTGTGTGCAGGAAGGACGTGTTTTTGGTGCAACTCTTCGAGTAAATTCCCATAATCGAAATGAGGTAATTTGAGATGTCTGGTATCTAGTCTCCGGAAGACTTGGTATTGCTCTTACTGTCAGGTCTGCCCATGGCTCCAGTATGTTCCAAGAATCTTGTTTTCCCCCCTTTTGAGTGGAGCTTAAATTGCAGGACACATCTGTTGCACATGTTTTGCTGCTTGAAATGGTTACCTGATGTTCTTCTGTTTGTGCAGGCATATGTTACCATTGATGGGATACCCCGTGACGTACTTATCGATGGATCTGCTGCTCAAAATCGAGCAGTAAGTTTGTTCAGTTCACTAGAATTATTGGCAAGATAGTATGTCTGAAGTTTTTGCCTCCATTGCAAGTATTTTTGTATGAGCTCACATAGTGCCTCCAAAGAGTTCAAGCTAAAATGTGTGTTTGTGCTATATGAGCATTTCTACTTGTTGCCTGGTCCAGCATTTTTTCCAAATTTGAGTGTTATTGACAAAGAGGTCCTCTGATAATCTCATTGATATAAGTCCCTGAAAATGATGGAGCACTTTGCCCTTAATGTTTCATGCTTGTACCAGTTCTTGTGTTGTCACTTACTGTGCCTGTCTACTGCACAGATGTCTTTGTCCATGAAGATTGCTGGCATAAGTATTTTTCCTGGTGAGTGACCTTGGGTTATGTGTGCACAGATGGAAGGAGATTCTGTCGCAGTCCTTCTTGAGCAGCCATCTGCATGGCCCCGGCTGAAGGGTGGGAATAATAAGCTGATGAGCAATGAGCCTCGTGGTTTAGGCGAGGTTGTTCAGAAACATTCAGAAGCTGAGAAGGAGATTGTACAATTGTCAAGCAGACTAGGGGACAATGTGCCAAGTTCTGATGGCATGCAAGAACAGCATGCATTGGGGCTCAGTTCTACTGACCAGGCTGAGAGCATGGTTAGAGATCTGGGAGCCAATGCTTCAGTGCCACAGCTGCAACAGAGGAGTAAGGATGTTCACCATTTGAATTACATACAGAAGGATCCAGGAGTCAGTGGCAGTCCTTATTGGCAAGAGAGTTCGACAATCAAAGCATCAATTTGCAGCACAGGTCAGCTGGATCAGCGAGCGGAAGCTACTCACAAGATGATTCTCCAGAGCCCAAGGAGACCTTCAAATGAATCTGCTCCTGGACAAAATGGTCTTGAGTCCAAAAAAGAGATGGGGGAAGGACAACAGCTAAGTGGAGGATCTGGAAGTGTTTTGGCTTTGAAGCAAACGGAGAACAATGTTGGGGTAAGATGCAGCAACAATGCTGACACAAATGGTAAGGTTGCAACAGCCCTTGCAAATGTTGTGTCACTTGTAATGTCCCTGCCTGGCAAAAGACCTGCTGGGAAAGTTGTTGCAATCCTTGAAAAGTCATTTCGGTGGGAGACTGTAGTTGGGTTTTTGGAACTCCCAGCACGTGCTGGAAGCAAATGTGGGCCAGGGAGGAGTCATGCCTTCAATGTTGATGACTCTCCCAGAAAACGGAGGAATCTGATGCTGGTACCAGTAGATAACCGTTGTCCAAAAATGATGGTGTCCGACCTTCTTCCTGATGATATACGCCAGCGGTTGTGGGATGGTGATTCAACAGTTTCTAATGAGCTTCTGGCTGCTCGAGTGGTTGGATGGCAGGCAGATAGTCACTTTCCAGTTGCAGTTGTTAAACAGAGCTTGGGTCAAGGTGGGGAGTTAGAGGCCCAACAGAGAGCAATACTGCTTGAGCATGCCATAAGTAGTGGCAAATTTTCTCCTGCTTCACTGGCATGCCTTCCAGAATTACCATGGAAAATACCTGTTTCGGAGATGAAGAGAAGGAAGAACTTGTTTCACCTTCGTGTTTTTTCAGTTGTTCGCTCAACAGCACAAGATTGTGCTCATGCACTCTCCATTGAGTCCTTGCCTGATGGTGCAGTTAGAGTTGGTATGCATGTTGCTGATGTTTCATACTTTGTTCATCCTGGTACTGCACTTGACCAGGAAGCTCAGATGAGATCGACAAGCGTCTCCTGCGTTCAAGAAGTGCTGCCTATGTTACCTCATGTTTTATGTAAAGATCTCTGCTCTCTTAACCCAGCTGTTGATAGATTGGCCTTCTCAGTCATGTGGGACATGAATGATGTGGGTGACATCACTAATGAATGGATTGGACGCACTGTTGTCCATTCATGTGCAAAACTCACACATGGACATGTGCAAACTATGATGGATGAGGTCTTTCCTGATTTTGAGGGCATTGAGCCCCGTGAAGACATGTTAGGTTTTGAGACAGAGCTACCACAGATTTACGGAGGTCACACATGGATGGACTTAGTAATGGATGTATGTGCTCTGCATAGAATTGCAACAAAGAGGAGAGCCAGTCGTTTTGAGGGTGGCGCTCTCAAGCTAGACCAGTCAAAACTTGTTTTTGCACTTGAGGAAGATGGTACTCCATATGAAAGTACAATGTACAATGCCAAGGATTCCAATCTTGTTGTTAAAGAATTCATGCTCCTAGCCAACACGACTGTGGCTCATGTTATCTCAAATGCATTTCCTGATAGTGCACTGTTGTGTTGCTGTCCTAAACCAAGCCCGCGCAAGCTGAAAGAGTTTGAAGACTTTTGCTGTAAGATTGGTATTGATCTTGATGCAAGTTCAGCAGGGGCCTTAAGCATCTCACTGAGGAACATGCAAGAGAGTGTCAAGCATGATCCAGTCTTGTACAGCATTCTGATGCAATATGCTGCAAAGCCAATGCAGTCGACAAAATACTTTTGTTCCAGGGAGTTTAAAGAGAAAGAGAAATGGGCTCATTGTCGTCATGCAATCCCTTTGTACACTCATTTCACCTCACCAATGCAGCGGTACCCAGATATAATTGTGCATCGCACTCTGGCAGCAGCACTTGAGGCTGAAGAGGTGTTAGGCAACATGGCGGTGTTCATGCCATTGACCAACAGTAACCAAACCAGAGGAATTCTGGCTGCTGAGAAGAGCAAGTTAGGAGTGCCTACTGAAACCTCATCAGAAAGGGGAGCAAATAGCATGCCAGTTAGTCAATGGGTGCTCACTTCAGTGACAATGAAGCACCAACTTCGTGGGAGTTCAGAACTTATTTCACTTGCAGCATGGTGTAATCAGAGGAGAATGGCAAGTCGAACTGTGAAGGAAGCAAGTATTAAGCTCAACATCTGTACAATGTTGAAGAAAAACAAACAGGTATGCTTATGTCTGCTCTAGATCCTTAAAGGGAATTTTGCTATGACATTGAGATGAGGTTTTCTGGCTTATCTCACCTCTTGCTGTTGTTGGGTTCTTATGATGCATCCCATGTTGTGTTGCAGGGCCTGCTGTCCAATGCACGGGTGCTAGCATTGGGCCCAAAGTTTATGTCTCTTTACATCTGCAAGTTTGCTGTAAGTGGGAGTCCTATACTCGGGCCCTATACTCTCCTTCAACATTTTGAGCAGCTTGTTTTCCGCAGAGTAGTGGAATTTGGGTGTGAGTATCCAATGTGTACCAATGTTATCATAATATTGGATTCTTCATGTTTTTCACCTGTTGGTAATGCTTCTCTAATTAGGGATGTGATTCTCTGCAGATGGAGCGACGCATATACTATGAGGACATTGAAGGGGTGACTGCAGAATGGTTTGAAGCAACAGGTACACTAGTCCTTGATATCTCCTCCTCAAAGAACACTTCACAAAGACGGGCCAACCAGAGTAGGAATGGAAAGCCACAGAGGACAGTTGCGGACATTGCTATGCTTGTGAACCCGACTGATAGTTCAAGCTCCAGCCCTGAGCAGGAGAGTTTTGAGGATATAATCCGAGAGGTGCAGGAAAGACTGGCTGGAAAGGTTTTCACAGATGATGCACCAGAAATTTCTGGAGGTGCAGATCAGCTGGCAAGCAACGCAGACATTGAACCTACAGTCTTTCCTTTGACTCTCCGATCATTGTCAAGTGTTCCAGTTTCCTTGCATGCAATTGGGGGTGATAATCGACCTTTGGATGTTGCTGCTCGTCTCTATGTGAGTTCCTATGCAACTTCAGGCTGAGCAGTCTCCTTTCAATGCACCCTGCCTTCTCACTGTCAAGTTTCTATATACTCTCTGCTAAACCCACTTCTATAGCATATCTGTAAGAGCTAAATAAGTTTGCAAACCCCAGCCTCAACTTCAATGGTCTCACTGCTTACAAAGTCCAGATATTCCACTCTGACATCCTTCATTTTTCATACCCAACTTGTCATAATTTTCTGTGTTTCTTTACCCAGTTTGTGTTTTCCTGTTTCTCATCCATTCCTTCTTCGTTTCCTGTTTCTGTTGAAATTGTAGCTCTTTACTTGAAGTTGCAGAAGCTTGATTACTGTGTGTCAGAAATTCCAGCTCTGCCAGATCCTTTGATCTCCCCAAATTCTCAGGTATTTTTTCCAGTGAAAATTTGGTGGGTAATGTTATCCTTTCTTCTCCTTTCCTGTGGAGTCTCCTATATTGTCATGGAGATGTAACAGCCTAGCACAGCCCACTAACATCCCCTGTTTTTTACTAAGTGTTCATTTCCAAATAGTGTAAACTAGACCCATATAGAGATGGAGTGTCCAGGAACAGATCCAAATCTCATCCGGCAAGTTTCTGTGTTACCAGTTACCAGTACCTGTGGGGCTTCGGTTTAATCCGGCTTCATCTTTCAAAGATAGAAAACTTTCTACTCTTGTTTCATTGTATTGTCCTTAAGCACATGCGTTGTATTCTCATTCCTTGAGGATGCATCAGCTAGATCTACAGTGTACCTTTCCAGTTTTTTTTCCTTAGTTTCCACAACCAGTGCAGGTGGTCCTGCTTACCTTTGGGCATGATAGGATGTTACCAGTCTCCCTTTTCTCTTATCCAACCATCTACTAATCTGTCTGCAATTTTGTCAAATGTAGCTCTCTCTCTCTCTTACATGTTCTCAGGTCACATACCAGTACAGCAGATGAATGCTGGAGCTTACCACCTTACCAAAGGACTGGGAGGTGGCATCCACTGTCTCTGCTCCTTGATCAGAATTTCTAATATTTTTGTTTAGAGTTTAGTCATGGCAATTGGGCACAGATTGCAACAAGAGACAACCCCTTTTTTCGCGGTTGTCCATGGTTTCAGCTTTTAGTGTCCTTTCCTTCTTTCTTGAATGAAGAAAAAGTTGAAGAGACCCCTACTTTTTACTGGGCTCTCCTCAAAAACAAAGTGGGCAACTGGGGAAATATGTGCAGCTGTGTGATACCAGTCTTTGGAAGCTGGGGTATGTAGTGGACCACTGTATAAAGTCATGTAGTGACAACCATAGTAGTAGGATCAGCTCTTCTGAGGCAGGATGTTTTATGGAATATTGCAAGAAAAGACTTCTGGATCAATACTTGTAATCAAATATGTTTTGCTGTTTTTCTTGGAAATTTTCTGCTGTACAGTGAATTCCACTTGAGCCAGAAAAGGCTGAATTGTTAGCAGCAATGACTTGAAATCAGGATGTGTGCTTCAAATGTGAAGGCTAATTTGGAGAGTGGAACATCTTTGTTTCATGGTCTCACAACCATCTCTCCCTTCCAACTTCTGATGTTTGATCCTAATTAGTGTTTGTTATAGGCTGTGTTACATTTGAGGGGTTTGAAATACAAACAACCAGTGATTCTTTGGTTCTGAAATTTTTCACAAAATTGGAACATTTAGAAACCTGAACAAAATCAAATACCCATCCAACCAGTGTTGTGTGAGTCCCCTCCTTTTAAGAGAAAACATGGTCCCAGGTCTCATATTTTAAGTTATTGGTAAAACTTCCAGGTAAAGTACTAGAGAAATTTCGGGAAATTCCAAAACTCTTTCTAAGGTTCATATTTCTTTGCCCAACATGGCAGTTATCATGTATATAGGGTTTAGGGTTTTTGCAAGAGAATGCAGTTTCAGGCATGGTTCAGATTGAGAGTTATGATTTTTTTTATGCTAATTTTATTCATACTGACATGGGGTCTTTGATCTTAATTTTCCTATTCTGCACACAAAGTATCCCAAAGCTTTAGAAAGGAGACAACAAATTGAATAACATGGAACAATTACACAAAGAAAAGCTTTAGGGCACAATACACTACCAACAACATAGAGACATTCATACCTAAGGGTGATGGCTCACTGTATAGCCCATTTTGGAACCCTAGGAGCTCAAAAAGGTCATGGTTTCAAACCCAATGATGTGCATGTAAAACTCTTGTTGACGATTACCAATGAGCTTGACTTGGAGGATGCCAATGACTTGCCAATTTCTTTTCAATCATAATTGCCTTAGATGCCAAAAAATCACTTATACTTTTAAAGTTCAAGGCTCCATCACATTAAACATTAACATTGTCAAGTCAATTTTTGATACCAAGATGAGGTGATCCAAATTCTTAATCCCCAACCTAAACTACTAAAGATTAATGATGACACCAACATTAATGACAAAAAAAATAAAATTCAAATTGTGAATGTACAATGCCAAGCACTTAACAAGCCAAGGACACGTGTAGAAATTGCACCTCATGTTGCGACCACCAAATCAAGGGGTTTTCAATCTCTATCGATCACATAGATAGTTGCTAAACTATGTTTGGTGATGATGCATGTTCTTAAAATGAAAGTTGAGCATGATCACTAACATATTGCATGTTTTAACCTAATTGTAATGCACAATAAATGTTAAAAGCAACTGCAATATCCCCACAACTTGAACCATCAACTTTAGTTTGAATTCTTGCAATTTAAATCAAAGTCACCACAAATTAACAATTGATTTGAAAGCCTAAGTCCTAGTCATGTCAACTTTGAGGGCAATGCATAAGATGAAAGCAAAAATGAGTACATACAAAAATAATCAATATAACCTTAAATTTGGTTTCAAACGTGCATTGCTTCACAACATAGAGTAATGTATATGTAATTTGGCCTGAGTTGTAACAACACAAGTTTGGCACACTAGCACAAATGCAAAGCTTATTAATGCCCATAACAAACAAATATTGCATCTTGATATTCAAGGGTTTTTTTAATCATGATGACTAATGATGTAAATTGTATCTTCACAGGAGTTTTGAACATCCTAATTGTTGCCTTGAAATAATACAAAATTCTTGTCACTTCTACCTCCCCTTTCTAAGTTATAGTCTTTTAATTTCCAATAAGTTTTGAACACATTTCAAGCTCACCTTTGAAAAACCAACATGGGCATTGGCATCATCAATAGCATATTAACATGCTTCTAACATGGCATGGCCAAAACACATTCCTAAACATGGGCATGGCAACTAGAAGGGAAAACAAAAAAACAACATTTTTCAATATATTGGTCAATATACTTAAATTGAATCTTTCATCATTCATGTAGATAATTATTTTGCCAAGCAGATTGAATGAATAAAAAATAATGTTTACCAAGTTTATAATGGCTACACCAATTGTATTGTGCACATCAAATATTACATAGATACATCATCGCGCTCCCATGAACTAATGATGAAGTTGACATCCAAAAATTGAAATAAGTTATGTTTGTAATACATGAAACAAGAAAAGTTAAAACACATATTTCCTTCATTTTTGTCACATTTAAATTCATTAATTGTCGTCAAGAGGGAAACATTTTGTTCATGCCCACATTCATGTAAAAATAAACATGTCAACAACGGGGTAAATGCATATTCTAATGGCCCATTTTAAGCAAATACAACTCTCACAAGAGTCACAATCAAATTTTTGTATATGATCCATATGGATATAGTTTCACTTTCCAAAGTTTTCATTAGTGTAATCTTTGACTATTTTAGTTTTAGTCACCTATAAAACCTTTTAAAACTAGATCAAAACCCATATTGAAAAATATTGTAACAGTTAATATGGTGAAATCACTTTGAAAACCCTAAAAAAAAAAACTATAAAATCCACAAGAATAAAAGCCCATTTAGATAGTCCAATTATGCACCAAGGGGCACAAAAAATTTGAGAAACAAAAAAAAAATCATTTCAAAAAGACTTGTGGAAACAAGATCCAATTTTGACTTTTCAAAAGTTCATAACTACCATTTGGTTAAGGTTTTACAAAATAAGATTTCAGATTTACCTTTATCAATTAATTTTTCAACCCATGTTTAGTCACAATAAACAATTTGGAGTGGAATTCAATATGTATATTTTAACAATCCAATCAATTGACCAATTCATATTTTCTATTGCAAAAGTTCACTATTGATAATGAATGCATTACTTTCAAAAAATAATTGTGCAAATGTTTTTATAATCAAATTGTTAGTCTAAAATGAATAGGTTAAAATTGAATCATTCACCATAGGCATTTAAACACAAAACACTTGTAGAAATCAAGCTTGTGATGCAAAAATTGAACCACTTTACCTTGCATTTACCCAATGAATTCTCAACATAGGACAAAAGATCATGTCCTTTTACAATGTACAATATCAAATCCTTCAAATATATATATATATTGCACAAGATTTTGCACAACACAATCATTAGTTAAAAAAAAATGTGATTTCAAAAGGAGGCACAATTTTCCTCTTCTTTGAAGCTTATCTATGATCAAAAGATTCTATCACTTTCTATATCATAAACAACCCCCACCTCCTCTATACCTTTACATATTCATTACATTAAAAAAGAGTATTTCCACAAACTTGTGCCTTGCTCTTCCCTTGGGTAAAAATCCTAGCACCAACTTGCATTAAAACATTGTTATATGAATATTATATTTTTCAACATTGAATATTAATACATACAATTGTATTATTGGAGCAAGATTTTTGTCATTATTATGTAATCCAAACTTATGTAATGTGTTTCATGATGCAAAACTATTATTGTTAATTATAATAGGCACAAAATAATATCATTCATAAATGGACATTAGTTCAAGTTAGTTGTAATGCACATTAATAGATTTCAGTCATCAATGGATGAATGAAAAGCCACATAATCATTTTGTTTATTTGTGGGCATTTGTGCAAAAAACTTATGTGAATAAGTAGTTGCAACATAGTTGCACTAGCACAAATTTTAAATAAATATAAACTACCATATTTGGTGAGGTGTTTCTAATGCAACTATTGCAACTTGTTTGATAACATTCATATTGTAGAAATACTTTGAGTTGTAAATGGTCATTGTAACTCAAAAATATAATTGCAAGCTTAGTTGCAAAACCCCCTATTTAGTAATAATGTTTTTTTGGCAACCCTTGGATTAATACTATGTTGGCCCCAATATAAGTTATAGAGAAACCGAAGGTGGACTAAATCAATTTAGTATTATTTTAAAAATATTAGTTGTATAATTGTGGACTCAACAATCCTACTACTAGCAAAATGAAAGGCTATTGGGTTAGGAAATACACTACTAAAATGTACACAAAACTAGTAAGAAAACTTCCTTTGAGAAGGTGGTCTTGCTTTTAATCCAAAATTACCAAAAGTAGCAACTAGGAATCGGAGTTATTAGGAACTTTAAAATAAAGAAGAAGAAGGGAGGGGATGGAAGGTAATTACCTTCTATTCATTAGAAAGTATCTCCTCTAACCATAACTGACATTTCAACATGTTTATTCACTCCGTTGTAACTACTACATTCACCAAATTGCTTGTAGACTATTTCTACCATCTTGTTGCAGTTACTTTCCAACAAGCTACCAAATTCCGAATTTATTTTGCTAAAGGTAAAATAAAGAAATAAAGTAAACTAATATGAAAGTTACAATATTTTACATGAAATTCAAATGAATTACTATTATTCTAAAAGGAAAGTAAAGGCAAAGGGGAACACAAAGGCAAATTTAAAAAATAAAATAAAAATCAAATTCCATAACTTTCACACATTCTTTTGTTTTGTTTTTTTTCATACAACCTCTCTTCTTCCTATTCCTCCATAATCTTTAAATTCCTTAACTACATCCAAATTTAAAATTGGATTAAACAAATTTTTATTTTGAGTTTCTTAATACATCATTTAGCATAATTTAGAATGATTACCATAACTTAAAAATGTCAAAACATAAACATATCTACTATAACTTATAGTTTTCACTATACCTTGGTGCCCATTTTGGTTCTTATGAGCTTGTTTTGACCCAAAGTTTTTAGTGGTCCCTTGGTACTAATTTCCTATTAGTATTGAATTTTTGCAAACACCTATATACCATGACCCAATTGGTATACCAAATATTTGGTATTAGAGCAAATTGGTTTTAACATCACTACTTAAAAAACTATTGTTTTATATTATTGAAATTTAATGTTATTATGTAAAACATATTTTTGCTCATTGTTAAAGCATGAAGAGATTTGAAGAGATATTTCTATTTTTATATAAAACCAAGCACTTAAATAAGGTTTTTGAGTTGTGTTTCAAAACTTCTAAGAACATTAGTTTTACATTGAAATTATGATATTTAAAAATAATAGTGATTTAAGCACACATTATTATTTAACAAGCAAATCAAGACCATATAACATGCATTATAATATTCAGAATGGACACTCAAAGTTGATATTTGTTGTAATTTTGGAATGAGTCCATCAATTTATTGAACTTGATTGTAAATAGGCCCATTAACCAATAACTTGGTGGTGAAATTTACTACAAGATTTTCCAAAGCATGGCCTACAAATGCCCTAAATATTTCCTAATATTGACATAGCTTTATGATGATTTTTATTTTGTTTAAAATGGTCCAACATACTAGAGTTTGCATACTTACTCTAGTCAACTCTTAAGTTTTAAAATTACATAATACAAACCATATCTTCAACAAACCATGTTACACAACTTTGCATATATTATTGAATGAGAAAAAAAGACCATGAACAATGTGACAAGATTATGGGTTGAATCTTTGCTTGTTTTGAAACACAAATGTTGAAGTACATCAAATTGGAAAAGACTACATGTACTTTTCAACTATTGGAATATGTAGAAAATGAGTGCACTTTCAACAATTTGGCCTTGAAGTTAAAAAGATTTTCATTTTTGAATTTATTCATTTTAGACTTGACTATCTACATCTTTTGTTAATAATAATCTTATGTTATGTAAGAACTTCCCTATTGGGCTAGAAGGTGAGCTGGGTTGAATATGTGGAGAAAGTTGAATTCAAATCCTTTGAAGCAAATTAAATGATTTATTAACATCTCCACATGCCAAACACACATCATAAACATACAATAATTGGAGAAAAAAACTTGAAATCACTTCGAGACAAATTCAATGGTTTCTTAACATCTCCACATGCCAAAGGCACATTATAAACATCATCAAGGGGTTTATCTTCCTTGTATGAATTATTTTTCCTTCTAAGAAGGGGTGCTCAATATTGTATACTATTTTGGCTTTATTTATTTATGCATGTGATTCAACAATTTATGTAACTTTGAATTAGTGTATTTGTTTGTGTAGCTTGGTTTTGTGTGGGTGGAGTTAGTTGGGGCAAGCCATGAGCAATTGTGTTGTATTTCTTGACATTATCTAAGGTTTAACAATGAAATGGGGTTTAGATTTCTAACAAGAAGGATTTGTTTGGGTTCTTTTTCTTTTAAAAAATTTCTTGGATGTTTGTTGTATTATTTTTTAAAAAAAACACATAAATCATAATAATCAATTAAATGTGAGATTTGAATTATATGCAAAGTTATTGACCATAAAAAACTTACCATAGCCAATTGATTGTTACAAAAAAAAGAGAAATCATAAAAAATAGGCCATTTTCAATAAAAATCCCTAAATCTCTAGCAAGTTGATTCCAAAATTATCTCAAAATATTCAAGTGACATAAAATAATTCCAAAACACATTGATCCAAGATATTATACCAAACTATATATTATGGTACTTGAAATTTCGTTGTTATTGAATTATGTTTAATAATAAAAAGAAGATTTTGACTAGGCTTCAACAAATTGTGGTTATTTCTCTAATTTTTTTGGGTTCTCCCCTTCCCATTTCCCATTTTTCTCTTTTCACCCCCCCACCCCACACATTTGTGCTCAACATCATTCCTTTATGGTTGCACTTCCCTTTTTTTTTTCCACCTTTTTTTCTTTTTCAAATTTCTATTTCCTCCCATATCACATTGTTCACCATTGTTTCTCCTCTTCTAGTTTCTTCTTTCTTCTATTGACACTCTTTTCCTCTTATATCCTTCTTATTTGCACTACACTATTATTCATTGCTTCATGCACTTTTTCTCTCATATCTTTCTCCATGACCCTCCTCCTTTTCTTTCTTTTCTTTCCCCAGAGTTCCCTCTAATACGTCATACCACACCATTATGGTAAATCAAATTATCATTTCCCTTAAATTAGATTGCCACTTTCCCTTCCTCCCCCTCAAAACACTTGGAAGAACATGATTTTTGGCATGTAATATGTGGGTTTTCAGCAAAAAAAATTGGCACTTTGATGAAATTTAAAAAAAGAAAAAAGAGGGAATTTTTTTTTGGGTGCAATTTGGTCTTCCATTTGCTTCAAATTGGACCCACAATCAATTGGTCTTGGCCCAATTTTTAGAATAGCCCTACTTTCAAAAAAGAAAAAATCTAACTTGGGTGGGGGCATTCTCAAAATAATTGGGGGGGAGGGGAGGGGAGGGGTCTAGGATGAGGTGATAGCTAAGTGGAGCCTTGGATGGCATTTTGGGAATGTTCCCCCACCCACTGGGTAAAGCATAAAGCCTAACATTGTCATGAACACTTACAGATAATAAATAGATAAATAAATAAAGAAAAAACACTCAGCAAAGGAACAAGAGAAGAAAAAAGAAAGGACCTTACACATAACAAATAAATAAATAAAGAAAAAAAACACTCAGCAAAGGAACAAGAGATGCCCTCCTAAACCCTAAACCCTTAAAAAAAGAAAAGATCAAAGTCCAAACAAAAGACCACACCTCAAAATGCACAAAGGGAAGAGAGCCATACGAGGATAAGTCAAGAAACCTTGTAGGACCTAAACCATGAAGCAAGTCATGCAAGGAGATGGGCGATACTTACACATACATAGATGACAAGGCATAGGAGACATATATACACACGGCATATTCTCACTCTTTAAGGAGTAGGGTAATGTGCCTTCCTAACTTACACACTAAAGAAGAAATTTCTTCATTCAAGGTAAAGCCCTAGGATGGGGACTTAATGTGGTGTTTTCCCAATGATGCCCCCATCTCATTGGGTATGATGAGAAAAAATAAAATAAAATAAAAATTGGTTGGTAGGCTTTTTTAGAAACAAAACACCCACCTCTGCGGGTATTACACTTTTTGAAAAGCCTACTACTTTGTAATAAGGCATCCTTTCAAATACACTAGACAAAAACCGGGTATGTTGTTACAAGTGATTTACCCGCGTGAGCCAATTGGTCATGGACAAACTTTTCAAAATCAAATTTTAACATATTTCCAAGTACCTAAATAAATAAATAAATAAATAAATAAATCTATTTATTTTTTGTCAAAAGAAAAGAAAGGGAAAGAAAGAGAAAGAAAGAGTTTGAGCTTTGACCAATGTGACTTAAAAAAAAGGGTGTCGAAATTGGAAGAAAAGCCAATGAGGATGTGCCACGTATGAAAATACTAATCCTGGAATGATTGTGAATATTCGTCAACGCAATCAGTTTGGAGACTCTTCCGTAAGTGAAAGAGCCAGACGACATTATCCACTGCAAAATACGACATTCCGCCTCTTAAACCGTACGACAGCAGGGCACGGAATGAGACATTCCGACGGCAGAATGCGCAATAGGTGGCCACTGCTGACTAATTATCTTGTAAGTGCTGCCCTATTCTGTGCCACGTTGCCGCCGCGAATCCATCCGGGCGGCAGACATTGACACCAGCGGTCCGTGACTTCGCTAGCCAAAATTTTCCCGTCCGACCAGCTCCGTCCGTGACTCCCCTAGGTATTTTCCCGTCCGACCAGCGGTCCGTTTTTTTTTTTCTGAGTTGCTAGGTTGTAGACACGTAGTCTCGTGCTCTGCTGCTGCTGCGTCTCTGCGCTTCCGCTTCTTCATCTTCTTCGTCGTCGCTTTGCACTCCCTGGGAGTGGAGTGCGAGAACTTCTTCGATTGTTTTGCTTTTGCGCTTTTTTTTGTTGGGTGTTGGTGATTCTAAGAGCTCGGATTGAGGAACGCCTGGGATCGAGAAGGGACGGATTTCGCAGGTGTTTTGGGTGTAGAAGAGGCTTATAAGCAAAAAAAGACGCAATGCAAGCGTCACATTTACTGCTGGAGGAGCCTATCAGGCTGGCTTCCATACTGGAGTCATCGCCCCCAAAGGCGTTTTCTGCACTGACCAAGATCATCGGGACGTTGGGTCCGCAGTCGCGGTCCGTGGAGGCAATCGAGGATCTTCTGCGAGCTGGCATGTCAGCAGCCAGGTTCGATTTCTCATGGGGAGATGAAGCTTACCATCAAGAGACTCTGGAGAATCTGCGACAGGCAGTGAAGAACACACGACGTCTGTGCGCGGTGATGCTGGATACCGTAGGACCGGAGCTGTGTGTTGTGAATACTGATGAGGTTGAGATTGAACTGGTGGAGGGGAGCAGCATCATCATCACTGCGGATAAGACCAAGAAAGCCTCCGAGAAGGTGTTGTCTGTGAATTTCGACGCTCTCATCTCCGCGGTCAAGCCCAAGGACACCATCTTCCTGGGACACTATCTGTTCACAGGAAGTGAGACCACTTCAGTGTGGTTGGAAGTTGAGGAAGTGGAGGGACAAGATGTTGTGTGTACTGTGAAGAATTCCGCAACTCTCACAGGTTCTCTCTTCACTATACACGCTTCTCAAGTTCACATCGATCTGCCGACGCTGAGTGAAGATGATAAGAAGGTGATCTCGTCATGGGGAGTACGCAACCATATCGATTTCTTGTCCCTCTCATTCACACGGCATGCAGACGATATTCGCCAAGCGCGGGAACACTTGAACCAGCTGGGGGATCTTTCCCAGACACAAATCTTTGCCAAGATCGAGAACTACGAAGGATTGGTACACTTTGACGAGATTCTGAAGGAAGCTGATGGAGTGATCCTGTCACGGGGAAACTTGGGTATCGACCTTCCACCAGAGAAAGTGTTCCTGTTCCAGAAAGTAGCCATCCAGAAGTGTAACAGGGCAGGGAAGCCAGCCATTGTGACGCGTGTTGTGGATTCCATGGTGGACAATCCCCGGCCTACTCGGGCGGAAGCGACGGACGTAGCCAACGCCGTTCTGGATGGGGCGGACGGCATCTTGCTCGGAGCGGAGACGCTGCGTGGCTTGTACCCTGTGGAAACCATCACAACCATTTACAACATTTGCGGCGAGGCAGAGAAAGTGTTCAATCAAGATATCTACTTCAAAAGAGTCCTCAAAGACATTCCAGAGCCGATGCAGCATCTGGAGTCTATTGCATCCGCTGCTGTTCGAGCTGCTACCAAGGTCAGCGCTTCAGTCCTCGTTGTCTTCACATCCTCAGGCCGAACCGCGCGCTTGATTGCCAAATACCGCCCAACCATGCCAGTACTGTGCGTGGTGGTTCCCAGGCTGACCACTAATCGACTGCGATGGAGCTTCACCGGAGCCTTCCAGGCCAGGCAGTGTCTTGTGGTGAGAGGCCTCTTTCCCATGCTTGCAGATCCTCGACATTCCACGGACAACACCACCAATGAGTCCATCTTGAAGGTACCTTTTCTGCAACCCTATCAAACCCTAGGTCTATGCAAGTACGTCTCCTTTCAAATAAATAGCACCATTGCTCCTCCTCCTCAAAGCAACAAAGCTTTAATCGATTCCACACATCTCTCTCTCTGTGCACAAAGTTAGAGGATTCTGAACATTTTTCAAGCCAGCTTTCTGAACAATAAATGTTTGGTACCCTTCACTGGAAAATAGACATTTGGACCTGCAAATTTGTGCACAAAGTTAGAGGATTCTGAACATTTTTCAAGCCAGCTATCCTTCACTGGAAAATTGACATTTCGAACCTGCAATTTTTTTGTGCCAAAAGTTAAAGGATTCTGAACAACTTTCAAGGCAGCTTTCTCAACAAGCAAATGTTGGATCAAAAATCTTTACTGGAGAATAGACAGATTGTGAAGAATCTAAGATAGAAGATGCTGTTTGAGCTTGTCATGATACCTAGCTGCAATGGTATGTGGGTGTGTTATGGATTGCTTTCCATATAGGCTGTCTGGCTAAGACACTTCCACCATGGGGGTTGGCATCCAATTGCAGGTTGCCTTGGATCATGGGAAAGCTGTAGGCATCATCAAATCCAGGGACCGTGTTGTTGTATGCCAAAAAGTAGGGGATTCTGCTGTTGTCAAGATCATTGAGATTGAGTGAGTTGGGAGTTTGTTTTGTCACAAGATCTCAACTGGTGCAAATTGACAAAACAAACAGTTGCACAATGCTGCCAACTGATGGTGCTCAATCAGCAGGTGCTGGTCAGCATCTCTAAACCCTTGAGCACTGTATATGAACAATAAAGCTCTTACATTATTGTCCTATTCATTTGAGGTTGATATTGCTTACAGATACCACTAATCTTAATTGAAGCTAAACTTTTACAATTAGAGATATATACACACTGCAGGAGATGCACAACCACTACCCTCTGTTTGGCCTTTGTGCTTAGAAACTTTTGCTACAATCCACAAGAACTTCAGTAAGGATACTATTGATTCCTTCTGATTAGTTATTATTCCTCTTGGTTGCTAGCTTATATCTTCCCATTCTTTCAGAGGGGTTGCAGCAGAAACTCAGGTGATGGTGGTGATGGTTTGATACTTTTTGAGAAGCTCAAGGTCATGCAATGACTACCAATTCTTGTCATTTTCATGTTGGTTGTGTTCAGTCACCTTACACTTACAAAATAAGAAAACTGTTTGTTCATGTTTGGTTGTATTTGTTCATGTTTTGGCACGCCTAATACATATAACCATAGGTTGACAATTCCTGACAAATTTGCAAAATTCTGAACACAGATATGAAAGAGAGAAATTACATCCCAAAAAAAAACTCTGTGAACTATAGAAACAATAGGAAGAAACCTTCAAAATGTAGAGAGAGCTAATGCAGAGTGGTTAACGGTATCCTCATCATCATTCAAGCTGCTGCTACAAGGGAAAGATTCATTTCATTTTAGGCTGCACTTGGACAATCAAGCATCCAAGCCTAAGTCATAGAGAGGCCTACCATACAGTTCAGCAATGTACTATACTACTGTTTAGTGTGATTTCTATCCTTCCACACCTAGGTTTTGCCCTGTCAATTTACAGGGGGTAATGGCAAGGGTTCCCTCAGGGTTGTGTTCACCAGAGCTGCTTAAAGAAAAGTTCATAAAGGTGTTGATAGGGTGGGCATTTGAACCCATATGCATGTCGGACAACACAAGCAGTTTTTCAGTTTTCCATCCTCACAAAAGCTAACTAACCAACTACCATAATCACAACAGAACTAGCTACCCAACAACTGGTTGCCAACCGAGAGAGATCACCTGCAACAGCAAAGTACTGATTTAAAACTTGCTTTCTCCAGTTTTCTAATCAGTGAGAAGCTTCTCCTAAGGTCCTGTCTGGCCAGCCTGTGACAAAGACCATAAAACAGGAAGCATGAAAAAAATGTCAGGCTAGTGTGACTGATGGCCAGCAGCCCACCAATGTAAAGGGCTTGTAGAAATAGCATGTTGAAGAATTTTCTACGCCTTCCAAGAACATTTGAGGAGTTATAGTGTGTAGTTTGGGACAGGCTACAGTTGATACTCCTTAATTGAAAGACTCACATTGACAAATGTCTTTGCAGTACTGAGAGGAACAGTTATTTTGAGCGCAGGCAGCAGGACTGCCTTCACTGTGTATGAAACAAGTTGGGTGGGAGAAGGTGTCTTCTCAACATACTTACATATTTATGGACTTCCCTCAAGCAGTGCGGTGGGCATTGGTCTCCATTGCTCGTACAGGGTAGAAATATGGGTGGGCCTGTAAAAGGATAGCAGGAACAAAAAACACTGAACGGTTAAACAGTGTAGCCAAGATGAAGCAAAGTTGACTGCAACAGCAAGACTCTGTGTTGGAAGATGAATGTGCACAGAAGCAAGAAGGTGCTCTACCATAGCCTCTCTAGCAGTCAGCCGCTCTTGGTGATCATATTGTAGAAGGTTGTCCAAGAAATCCACTGCCTGCAAAAGACACATAAGGGTTTTATGCATACATGCACTCCCAAGAGATCCCTGATATGCAAAAGATTAAAGCTGAAAATATATGCCACCAAGCTTCCCCAGATGATCACTATAAAATCATTTACAGATGTCAATATAAGGATGAAGCTTGTCCCAGAAATATCTATGGGGTTGCAGAGGAAACTCCACAATAAAACTCTGAAGGTAACACAATGATGAGTGCAGTCATAACCTTATGAGAGTCTTCACTCACAAAGCATCAGACCATCATCTTCCCCATGACCGGCAGTGACAAGCTGCCATGACTCCCCATTGACTTCATCAGTTTCCAACTGTGAGTGTAGATAAGTAAATAATAATTTGCCCAAAATTTCAGGCAAGTCATTATACAAATACCTACATCCTGAGTTTCTGTCACATTTCCAGAATCAACAGGAAGACTGAGTCATGATGTTTTATTACTCAAAGGCATTAGCTCATCAACCAGAAGACCAGGAAAACCTATGCCTGGTCCTTGGGAAAGAAATAACTTTGAGTCCAAAGTCCGGTCAATTTTGTCAGTCAACAGAGACCATGGAAGCTACTCCTGAAAGAAGGCCTGTCCCAGATGTCACGCCACTCTGTTAACATTTTAGCAGGGACCTTTAGCCCCTCCTAAAGTATCACACAATCTGTACTAGTGTGACTACTCTGGAGACCAGATGGCATAAGTAGTCAATAAGAGATATGCCTGCTTGTGTTATGATACCTCTGGTACAACCAAGTGCTGATTATCAGCATTGATGAACTTTGACCATGGTTTCCTGTTGTGTCTGCACTCATGACAAGTTGTGGCAAACAATCTTAGCAAATGGTATCCCATTAACAACAGAAGAAATTGTAGGGACAACTATTTTCTGAGTTGTCAGATTGCAAAAGGTACATCATTTTACACAAAAATCCATTTCACTAGGTTTTAATTCAACTGTGGATGACTGCATGGAGAAATGAGCGGTGAGAAAAAAGTCTGCACAAACCTGCCAACCAATGCTTCCAAATGTGGGTCCAACTCCAGGCGGTACTTGGTCAAGTATGATTTCAACTCATCAGTCCCCAAAACCTGAGGACCAGATTTTATAAAATATGAATGTCAGTGCATACATCTGAGAACTGCCACTTTAAACAAGAGAAACAGAGTCAGCAGCCATGCTGTACCTTAGCAATCTTCACAAGCTGGTCTGAGTTATCATGGCCATAGAAAAACGGCTCCTTGCGAAAAATCTGCGTCCAGGGACTCAACTTGATCCATCATCACTATGTCAATGTGCAAGAGACCTTCTCCAGGAAACAGACTAAAGATGATCAAATCTGCATTTCACACCCAAAGACTATTCTTCAGAGGTGTAGTCCAACAAAACTCAGAATAGTATGACCATGGGAATATCCTAAAGATACTAAGGAGGAGTGGGGCTTACCATGCCAGCAAACATGCATCCCAGGCTCCACATGTCAAGAGAGTAGTCATAATCTTGAAGATCCACCAATAACTCTGGTCCTTTGAAGTACCTGTTCCCTGACAACACTTCAATTCAGAGGGCAAAAAGCTGTACAAGAATCACTAGGCACAATGGCTTTTCTTCTCCAACACTAGTACAGATGGGAAAATAAGTTCACTACAGAAGACTTCTCTCCATTACCTGGATGCAACTCGCACATTGTACTCTTTGCCAGGGTGATAAAACTCAGCGAGGCCCCAGTCGATGAGTCGAAGTTTTCGTTGTTCATGGTCAATCATTACATTGTGGGGCTTCACATCTCGGTGCATTATGCCTTGTGAGTGGCAGTAGTCCAATGCCTGAATACAGATGTAAAAGGCAATCACTCAGTCTGTTAAAAACCCTTGATGCTAAACTCCTCAGAGCAAGCATGATTGAGAGAGCCTATTCCCCTGGCTTTACCTCTTGTGGGCAGTGTCTACTTTCAGAGGTGGGCTATATACATCTTTAGAGTGTAGTATCTTGAGAGTTCACCCATCCCAACACTGTTTCAGCATATGGGACCTTTCATTGGACTCACCTTCAGAAGCTCATAGATGTAGTATCGTATGTCATACTCTGACAGTGTGGGGTACAACACTTTGAAATCTGTGTTGTTCACGTACTCGAAGACAAGGCTGGGCGTTTTAGACTGCTGATCTCGCACTATGTCCAGTAGCTTCACAATGTTGGGGCCACCACACAAATTTTGCAAGATCTTGATTTCTCGTTTGATCTTCCACCATCAAGGTGCAAGCACACACACACAGAGGAAGAAAAAAATAATCAGCAGTTTCAAAACTGATCAGAAGAGGTCTCTCTGACTAGGTTGCTCATTCCAGAAAATAGCAGCTCTTGTATATGTACATAACACAGTTTGAGAAGTAGCACCTTTTTCTTCTTGACAGGCTTAAGAATCTTGATGACACAGGACTCATTGTTGAATGCGTTGACACCTTCAAAAACTTCACTGTACTTTCCTCGTCCCACCTTCCGTACCACCTCATAATCATCTTGGTCCCTGAAATTGAATTGAACCAGATAGTAACATCACATGTCTTCCCACAAGCTTAAGCATTACCATTGCTATTACCACAAGGCTCTTGCAAGCAAATTACCCTGCCTGCAAAGAAACAAATTGCAAGTGACTGTGCCACCACAGTAGCAGAGGTCCTCCTACCAAGGTACCGCCAGAGTGAATCGAGAAGTCTTCAGTTACAAATTAGTGGTTCATCAGGTCTTCCAGAAACAAACCAAAAAAAGAGAAATAAAACACCTCAGTATGCAAACTCTACATACAGCAAGGAGCAAGTGTCAAATACTTTCCCGATTTGGAACAAAGGTCTACAAACATGATTGAGTTCATCTTACAGGGCACAGCATTGTTCGAGATGACCAGAAGCCAGGCTAAAAGGATAACCAGAATTTCTCGACAAAACCTTTACAAGCTGATAATGAAGCCTGAGAGAAGAATCGGCTACCTACCTATTGGCTTTCATTCTCAGAAACTTTGTACAAGACATCTAGGCCGCGTTCCTTCGGGAATCTACAGAGTCCTATCCTTTACTTGTCGACATAACAGGCAATGTTTTCCATACGAAGGCATGGAGGGAGGTATAAAACAGAGAGAAATGAAGCAAACATTACCCCCACTGCACAGAAAGCGACTCGTAATCCCAATACTCTTTGGGGCGCTGCACGTTCACATCTGCATACACCCGGGCCTTGGACATCACGCCTGGCCCTCTCACCGCTTTTCCGATCTTCTGCGCCAGATTGACTTACCGAAGGCAGAAGAAGAAGAGAAGCGGCTTTGGCTTCCGGAACCCCCGAAGCCGCCGTTCGACTTTCTTCTTCTTCTTCTTCTTCTTCTTCTTCTTCTGTTCTTGTCCGCTTGCCTTCTTACAAAACTGTAGTTTACACTATATGTCTCTCAACAATCAAATCCGCAAAAGAAAAGAGAAGGGGGCCCAAAAAGAAACACAAGAGGATTCATTCATTCCTTCTCAGCACAAAAACAAGCTGCAGAACAAAAACAAAAAGAGGAACAACCTTATATTAAAAGGATCTACAAAAATCCACTCAATCCGACAAACCAGAATTGATGATCACATACACAAATGGTTCACAAATCATCTTCTTCTTGTCCCATAGCTCGCCTCCTCCACTACCTACTCCGACAGACAGACGCAGAAATCCGATTGATTCTGCAACAACAAGGGCAAAGAACGAACACCCATGAAATTCAAATGCTCCAAATCCTCCTCACTCATCCTGTCTCGCTAGGGTTTGTGGAGCAAATAGATGGATGATAAATTACCACCCCAATCCAGCACCGAATCTCCCTCGTTCTGTTCCCTTTTCATCGCTGCTACTTGGCCGGCGGCCACCGAAGAAAAGTTTCTATTTCTTTCTGCCCGCGCGCGCGTGTTTTTTAAACTAATTTTTTTTTTCCAGCGGTGATTTTTGGCCCGGTGGGGGGAAGGGATTTTAATTTTTTTGTCGAATTTTGTGGGGGAGGGGGTCTGGCGATCATCCACAAGAGGGCTTGACCAAATTTTGGCTACGGGTCAGAGAGGAAAGTGGAAAAAAAATTTAGGATTCCTCCTATACTGTGGTACCTCAGTGCCTTGGGCACAAGTTATTATTTTTACAAATGCTGAAATTTTCAATCAAAAAAAAAAAATCTCTTGAAGAAAATACTTTTGTAAAGAAAAATGAAGAATATTCTGGAATTATTTAATTTTCGAAAATGAATCCTCAAAACTAAGTAAATATTCAACAGAAATACGCAGAAACTGGCCCCTATATATTACAGATTTTTGGCGACATGCTGGAACCTATTGTCTATACATGGCGATTTAAACAATCAAAAAAATCTAGTGACTTGACCATCGGCCACTTTCTCCAAAACCCTT
>Ga0209208_10001481_pt1 | contig 33198 bp, 12 predicted proteins | sample S1TSphfallax_3_FD_187694 | JGI IMG/M metagenome (GOLD analysis project Ga0209208, IMG submission 187694) | Host-associated microbial communities from peat moss isolated from Minnesota, USA - S1T2_Fd - Sphagnum fallax MG (SPAdes) (version 2) | ecosystem: Host-associated > Plants > Peat moss >...
CCCGAAATTGTCCCGAAATTGTCCCGGGTGGAGTCCCGGGACTTTGGGAGCTCATAACTCCCGACTGCAAAGTCTGATCGCGACAAGGTCTGAACCAAACTTATAGCCCTCGTCGAGATCTTTCCAACTCCGTGTCGCAATCTCCATTCGGAGGTCGGGAAGAGGTCGATTCCCGACTTTTAGTGGTTGGGAGTCAAACTGCCAGTTTGACTCCCGGCCTTTCTTTTGCCCATAACTTGGGCGACAGATGTCAAAATGGCCAATGCGAGGCCATTTTCGATATTTACGCTTCAAGACCTTTCTAATGACACCAAGAACACCCCAATGTGAGGTGTTTGGGCCTTGCTGTCAAGCTCTGAACATTCGGGAGTCTCGGAGGACTCCAAATCCTCACTTTTTCTAAGTGTTGGGCTTCACCCCCACAGTTGGCCAAAGTAGGGTTGCGACACTCAAGCTCTCCTACACTCCTAAGAGCATGAAATGTGACTCCCGAGCTTCCCTCTTGGCCCACACCTTTGTAAGCCGTTGCTTTGGTCGCAAGCCCAATGCTAAGGTTGCGACAATAAATACAATAAATAAAAAGTTTCAAAATATTTCATTTGAATTTTTTTTTAATGAAAACATGTGTTTTTGGCAAAAGGGCCCAAAAAGGTTAATAATCATAAATGTAAAATAAACATATTAGCTTGTTAAATGTCATAAATATGAATTTTTGAATGTGTATAGATTTTGTGTTTCATCTTGAAAATTTGTCACCAAAACATGTTAACATATTTAGGTTTTATTTTACATTATAAGTTATAATTTTTCTTTAAAACATTTATGCATTGTATCACATTTACATGTCTTAAAGGATTCATGAACTTTTTGAAGACCTTAAATTTTGGTAAACATAAATTTGATTTTTTTTTTAATTTGAATGTTTTTGAGATGTGTGTAATAATATTTTTTTACTAAAAAAATTTGAAGACAAAAAAAATTGTATTATGAAAATTCAAGGGCCTTTTGTGAAAGTAGTGTTATTAATGAAATTATCAAACATCTTTTATTCAAACCAAACTTTAATATTGGAAGATTGTTTTATTCATTTCAAAAATTTCAATATCCATATTATTCAATAAACACAATTTTCCATGATTCACATGCCAATAAAATGAGACCACATAAACAAATGTAACAACAATCGCATAAAAGTTGATGTTTGAACATCAATTTTGGCTTTTTGAACTCATCTACACCCATTTGTTCAAAGTTTGTATAAATTCAATTCAAATTTTTGCATATATTTATTTAATTAATAAACATTACATATATGTTTGCCAAAATTTCCTACTAGTGCATTAAAATTATTTTTAATATTTTGAAAGAGCCAATTATCTTTCATAAGGGGTGTTTGATAGAAATCATTTATCATGATAACATTAACACCACCTAAGAATTTGTTTTAAATGTGTTTTATGGACATTAGTTTATTATTTATAACATTAAACATTCTTGTACCAACAAGTGATATTTTATCTATCATAAGAAGTTTTAATTGTTCATATCAACATATAAACCTATTTAGTGAATCTAATGATAAGTTTGGTAAAACATATAAAGATTATTGGACATGTATGTTCAATGTTCAGTGTATTGTTAAACTATCAATATTGAAAACAACTTTACTTGTTGATGCCATAAGTAAAACCTTGGTTTTTGTTAAATCGAAAAACATCTCTCTATTGCATAATTGTAATAATCCTTCAATTATGAGTTTTAATGTAAAAATTTTATTCATTTTAGCACCCCCTATAAAAAATAAGCATATTGGTGTATTAGGGTACAATTATTTTCTATGCATACCATCATCGAATATTAATCCTTGTTCTTCATTTATGATATTCAAATTCTTCCATCATTGTGGAATATGATGATTTTGTGAAATTTTCCATCTTTTAAAAATCATGATTTTTTGTTTGATTCATTTTGTGATTGAATGACAAAGTAAGACTGCAAATCATATCGTTTAATATTGATTATGTTTGTTACACAAATCATAAAACATGGATCACTTATTTCATTATTTATATTCTTAATCCAAATGTTGGTTGAATGTAATAACTTTGATTTTGAGTTTATTCAATCATTCATTTCTTTTATATCTGTGTTATGGATGCAAACATTTAACATCATCTTTTAATCATCCATAATTTTAAATTAATTCTTAATTAAATCTCAGTTAACTTTCAATTAGGTCCAAGTTAAGTCGTAGTTATATTTGAATTAAGTTCAAATTAACTCCCAATAAAGTCCAATTTAACTCCCTATTAAGTCGTAATCAACTGTCAATTAACTTCTAGTTAATTCTTAATTAAATCATAGTTAACTCTCAATTAACTCCTAATCAATTTTGAATTAAATTTTAATTAACTTTTAGTTGATTCATAGTTGATTTTCAATTACAAGGGTTGTCAAAAAACTTTTTTACTTGATGCACACATAGAAATGTTTTTGGAGGCTTCCTTGAACTAGCTTCCCAAAGGGGTATAAATAAAAGTAGGACCTTTCATTTCCTTTAATTTATTCAACATTAGTTTTAAACATTATCTTACACCATTACCTTGTCATGTTCTTTTCATATTCATATTTGCATATGTTAACATAATAAAAATTTGTTTTCACATTTGTCTTGCACATTTCATGTTCTTATTTTTTAATCACATAATTTTGTTGTCGCAACCCTAGCCTTGGGCTCACAACCAAGGCAAATGCTTGCAAAGTTGTGGGCCAAGGATGAGGGCTGAGAGTCACATTTCATGCTCCCGGGAATTTAATAAAGTGTGAAGGAATGAACCTTCACATTCCCAAGTGAACTCCCACTTTGGGAGTTGGAATTGCAATGAACTCTTGAGTTTTTAAAAGGCGATTATAAGGACAAAACTCATTGGATTGAAGAGTTCGTTATACCATTGAAAAGATCTTGAACCGTAGATGTCTAAAATGGGTTTGCATGACCCATTTAAGCATTTAAAATATAAGATATGGCCAAAAGAAAGGTCGGGTGTCAAATTGTCAATTTAGGGTTTAAGGTTTGATTCTCGACCACTAAAATTTGGGAATCGCCCTAACTTCCTTGCATGTAGGTGGCATGGCACATACTGTTGGAAAATCTCAATGATGACTACAACTTTGCTTCAAACTTCACCTCAATTATAAGACTACACACAAAATTATGGGCCTCCATAGTCGTGGAAGTCCCAATTTAAGGGATTTCAGGACTCCAACTCGAGAGTCTTGGGACACAATAACATTTGGGTGCGTGTTTCGTGGCCATGCACATAGAATATTATAAGGGGGGAAGGTGGTGGTTTCTCCCAAGTCTGGGCTATGATGAATTTGTGAGTCCATGTTTGCCCATGGCTCGTGTATGCATTAATCAACTTGTTTGGTTTGTGCAAGTTTGTATGAATAATTGACTTGTTTTGTTACTCTTCCTAATCCCTATCCTAGGGCTCTAACATGCCCCTCTATCACTGAAGTGCTATGAGCTAAGGAGCATACCCAACTCCTTATTCTTTCGATGTGTTCACTTTAAACTCACATTTGAATCTATTAAGCAGCTTGAGAATGTGTCACTTGTCTTGCTCCTTATTTGAAAGTTAATTTAAAACCTTTCCTTGGATCTTTGTTTTTATGGTTTTTCCATATCCTTTACAATTTGGATATGGCATTTGATAGTGAAAATATATTTAACCTTAGAAATTTTCATAATGTTATTGACAATATGCATCATGTTAGGTTACATTAAGTCCAAGTTGGAAGGTTTTCAAATTTTGAGATGGTATATATAATAAAACTTGTTATTTATACTAATTTTCAATATTTTCATATTTATTATAATTTTTAAACCTAATAATTTTGGGTTATAATGTTTTGAATTTTTTTTTAATATAAAAAAAAGTAAACTTTGTTAATGACAACAATTCATATTGATTAAAAGATGAATAATATGTTTGTCTATGATCACTGAACATATTATATGAAATAATTCCTATTGAACTATTTATTGACATGAAATTATGGGAACATTTTGAATTTGTTTATTATAAATGTTAATGCATATTGAATTGTGTGTATTTTTAAAATATTAACATTATGTTTATTCAATTGAACATCATGTTTTGTAAAAAGTTGTGTGAATTGGTTTTTTTTTATTTCTTCTAAAATCCATTAAACATATGATAATTAAACTTTATCAATTATAAAAAATTCTTGTGATCTTTCATTATATATTTCATGTGATTCATAATTTGTGATATGGTCTTTTAAATATTTGGAAACACGACACCCTTGGCATATTATGAATTTTAATTCTGTTTAAACCCTGAACCTTAAATATCTTAACCTGGATTTGAAAAATATCACATGAACCTTAAAATTTTCTCCATTATTTAACCATTATTTTCATTCTCACTCAAACATATTATTATTATTTGTTAAACATAAACATTTTTATAATGTACTTAAAATATTTACTCACACAAATAATCAAAATTCCTTTTTTTCCCCTTTTTCGGTTGGATGTATTAAATGCTCAATTTTAAACGAGATTTTTTTTAATTAATTAATTTTTTATGTTAATTTTTAAAAAAAACAAAAGAAGAAAAAATATATTCACCCCTTTCTCCAACCACCCCCATCTCACAGCACTGAAGGAATAATTCCTCTTGAAAAAGGAAGAAAAAAAAAAAACCCCAACCTTCCCAGTTTGAAAAACAACCAAACTTCTCCCTCCCATGCCACCCAATAAATAACCCCTTAAAATAGTCCCCATTCCCCAAAAGAAAATTACCTGCAAATCCAACCCAAAAAAATCTCCTTTGAAAATGGGTGGAATTACTTCCATCCTCCCGTCACCCAAAAAAAAACCCTTTAAAAGGGCAGGAGGTTATGTCATATAAATGTTGTGTGGGTGTCCAATTAGGAAGAGACATGTCATCAAGGCACCCCATGCTACTGGTTATCACATCAATTAATCTAAGCTGACCAGAGTACACTTTAGGAATATTCTGTTGATACAAAATCCTAACACATTTTCAAAGTGGTTCTACACTCTTTTGATCCTTCTGAAACAGGAAAACCTCTTGTAATATGAATGGCAAAAAGTCACCCTAAACATTTGAGTGGTGCTCTGGAGGTAAGTGAACTTATTTATTAGCTTCAAAGTAGCTTCAAAGTGAAGGAGATTTGAACCAAAGTACTAGAATTTTGCAGAACTCTTTAGGGAATCCAGGAATTAAATGAAGTCAAGTGTTCACATATCATCAGTAGTAGTTACAAAAATCATTAGTGATTAATGTCTGATGAATTACCTTAGTATGGCATTGATCATTTTAAAACCCACTTTTTTTTCCAATCATAAGATCATTTCATCATTCAAATAGCTGCAAAAAGATAAGAAACTTTGTAAGTAGTTCTAATGTTGATGTAAACCACATGCACCATCAATTTGCCAGTTTACAATTAGACGTAAACAAGTTTTTCACAGTTTCAAGTTCATCAATTAAGTCAAAGCATCAAAGCAAGATATCTTTACATAAGCACTAAAAGTACAGGAGTGATCTATCTACTCATTTGCCATATCCTGAGAGTCCTCCCAGCTTCATCAGATTCCAGGAAGAAAAAGGCTACTGAGCAAATAGCCATGATCTTCAAAACTATGGTCAGAAAGTCTAGTGGATAATTCAATTATTTTATGTTCGGTCCCCACAAATCTTCTTTAGTGGAAGAAAGGAGGAACTACTGATCAAAAGAGAACATCTGCATGGGAGTTGGAATCAGAATTCTTCACATCGGTAGAGACATTTCTTCACCTTTTGGAGTACTGGACAGGGCTGCGGCTCAGTTGGCAACGCCTCCCATGCACTGGAACAACCATTCTTTCAGCTGAGCTTGGAACGGGTGAGTTCTCATCAACCTCACCCAGTACCTTGCAGATGCTTGCATCAGCAGAAACTCGGGTTATGGAGACAGGTTGAGGTGATTCCACAATTCGCTTCCTATTTGATGATGGCGTTCGATGGGGGCTTGAATGGTCAACTTTGGGAGACAGAATGAACCTCTTTGGAGATTGACTCCCAGGCTTGTGTATCTGAGACTGCATACTTGCTTGCGATTCCATATGCTTCTCCAGCCCTCCATTTTGCCTGCACCATTTTCAGATGAAAATTTGGTCCTTGACATCACTATATACCACCACTTTTCCTGTCTTGTTGGTGGAACTGTATAACAGGACTTCAATGCTACATGTCACAACAGTTGCATCCAAAGAGAAAACAAGACATGACTGGTGACCATATATGTTGTGGCATAATAATTTGCAGTCCTTACTGTTCCTTGCAAAATATTTATGGTGAACAAAAAACTGAACATTAGCTGTCAATTACTATCTGTCAACCAGTTATTGCAATATGATATTGGCTTTCCAGATACACCAATAACATTCCACTGTCTAAATGGAGACTGAAAGACATTGAGAACACCTTGCAATTCATCATATTTCAGTGGGTTTAGGGTTTAGGGTACACAAAACTCTGAGGGAATGGACAATTCATTAGAGATGACACTGTAGATGAATATGCATTTTACCTCAGAATGGAATCATGGAACTCAGGATCTTGGCCAACCTCCTTCATGCTGATAATCTTCTCTTGTCCATTAACTGTCTTGTTACTGTTGTCATCAGCTGAAGTGGTGGATGAAATTCCCTCACTGGTGATCTCTCTCTTCGACTCTAGCATGCTCACCAAGGACCTTAATCCTGAAAGCTCCACATTGAGCTGGTTGACTGCAAGATTTTTTGTAGAGAGGTCAGCAAGAGCAACTTCAAGGTCTGCAGCAAGACGGCATGCCTCACTCTTCAACTCCTTGGCCTGCATCCTGACCAACCAGGCTTCATCTTCCAACTGCTTGTTGGCCAGCACAAGCCCAGAGGTTTTCTCCATCTGTGGGTCTGCTTTTCTAATCTGCAAGGTTGTAATAAACATAATACTCATGTTAGAGAAAGTAGACATCACTGCCAGAGTCTTAAAACTACCCTGACATTTTAGAAAGATTGAAATTCACAAGCAATCACAATCAGTAAAAAGGGCACATTCATGACATGGATCACTTTCAGGAATTTGCAGGAGCCCGCATAGGTGAGTTACTCTTCGCACTTCCTTGTAATTTCATGAAAGTTGGACAGTCATGCTTCCAGACAGCAGAGGCCTCTAAGACCTACAAGATCCAACTGAGTCAAGAGTTCAGCACATACATCTTTTTTGAGCCCTGCTCCATCAGGATAGTCAACTGAAAATCCATCAGCTTCATTGGTCAGCTGTCTGTGCTGCATTTCCAACTGTGCCTTGAGCTCCTTCTGACTAGCATGGGTGCTCTCTAGTTGGGCTAATATGTGCAGCATTTTTAATCTCCTTGACAGAGCCTCCTCTTCTGCCCTGGCTAGATCCCCCTCTAGCTGCTGGGTCTTCTTCTCCATAGTGAGTTCCTTCTCCTCTTGCAACTCCAATTGAGCTGTCAAGTCAGCAATTACATTCATTGCATTGTCCAGCTCCAACTTCAAGCACTTCGTCTGTTCTGCAACAGCCACAGCTTGCTCTTTCCACTGTTCCATTTCAGACATAGTATTCATGTTGATGTTCTGGATGTGCGCTCTCTCAGTATCCCATTCTTCAGTGGCAGATTCAGCTCTCTCTTTCCACAGGGCCACCTCTGAATGCAACTCCTGCATCAGGATCTCAAATTCTGTCTTTGTAGAAATGACCTTCTCAAAAGCAATTCCAGCCTTCTGTTTCCATGCAGCAAGCTCTACTTCAATGTCCTTCAATGAAGCATCATATGCCGCTTTAATAGATTCAGTTTCTTTAGCAGAGACTGCTGCATTTTCCCTCCACCCCTCCAGCTCTGCTTGCAACTCCACTATTGAAGCCTCTAGGGTCATTTTTACACACCTCTGCTCATCAATTGCACAGTCTGATTTCTGTTTCCATTCCAGAAGCTCTACTTGCAGAAGCTTCAATGAATTTTCCATTTCCAGTTTTGCAGACCTTGCTTCTTCTGCACCATTTGCAGCAACTTTTTGCCAAGCCTCAGCCTTTGTCTGCAAGTCCTTAATCATAAGCTCAAACTCACTCCTTAATTTTCTCTCCTGAGTCTCGGCAGTTAATGCTCTCATCTTCCATTGCTCCAACTCTGCTTGCAAGTCCTCAATGGATTTTTCCATTTCTTCTTTAAATGAACTTCCCAACTTAGCAGCACAAGCAGCTTCCTCCTTCCATCCCTCTAGATCTGCCTGCATCACCTTGAGCAACTTCTCCAGTTCCAATTTTGCAGCTCTCTCCTCTTCTGCAGAATCTACACTGCCTTTAAGCCTACTCAACTCATTCTGCAAAGCCCTGACTGAGACTTCAAGCTCATTTTTTGCAGCCTTTTCCCGTTCTTCAGCAGCTGATGCAGTTTGCTTCCACTGTTCTAGTTCACCCTGTTGTAACTTGATCGAAAACTCAAGGTGATCTCTCATAGCTTGTCCCTCAGCAGCAGCTACTCCTGCTCGTTCTCTCCACCCTTCAACTTCTGCTTGCATCTCCATAATGCGAGTTTCAAACCCCAGCTTCTCAACTTTCCCTTCTTCTGCTCTCCCCTTCCATCCCAACAACTCAGTTTGTAGTCCCTTCAATGTGATGTCAAGCTCATCTTTCACACTTCTTGCCTCCTTGGTTGCAGTTGCTGCTTTCTCTTTCCATTCCACCAATTCTAATTGAGCTTCCTTCAGAGCAGCAACATGGTGCAGGACTTTCTCAGTCTCTTCCCTTAGTCCACTCTCTGCAATGCCCAATGCTTCCTGCATACTCAACATCTGAGTCTCCATCTCTTCAACTCGACTCTCTGCAACAGTCAGCTTCACAGCAAGAATCTCTCTCTCATTTTCCTTTGCCATGATCAGCTCCCGTGACTCCTGAAGCTGATCTTGTGATGTTTTTAGTGAAGATTGAAGTTTCAGCAAGCTTCTGTCACGTTCCTCAACAGTGCTGGAAGTGATTTGCAGCTCACCAGTAAGAGAAGAGATTAAAGTCTGGGCATCTCCAAATTGAGAGGATATCTCTTCAAGCTGTTCAATCTGACTCCTGTACCTCTCAATTTCTGAATTTCTCAAGGTAGACTCTTGTCTGGCAACCTCAACTGCTTTCTTGAGCCTCCTCACCTCTTGTTCCAGTTGCCATTTGCATTGCTGCATTTCCACCATCTGCGCCTCAGTTTCACCCAAGCTTCTTTCCAGGCCTCTCTGCATCTCAACTTGGGTCTGAAGCTGTTCTTGAGCACTGATAAGGTCCCTATTTGCTTGTTGCACCACCATGGCTTGTTCAGCAAGTTCCAATTGTGCAGATGACAATTTTCCTTGCACCTCATCAAACAACTTGTCCTTCTCTGAAATCACTAGCAGTAAGCATGCATACTTCTCTTCATATGCTGCAAGGTCAACTGCTGCTTCTTCCATCTTTTTCCCAGATGTGTGCAGTCTGGACTCTGTTGACATAAGCTTGTTCTGCAGCTCATCAGAAGCAATTTCTGACCTCTGCAGGCGATCCTTGGAGCCCTGATCAAGCTGTTGTAGCTTTCCTTGGAGCTCCTTCAGCTGTACATTGGCCAACTCAACTGCTTGCTTGGCACTTTCTAGATCACAGATCAACTCATCCATCTTGCACTGCTGAACAGAATTAACCTTCACTTCCTCACTTAAATGCTGCTTCAAGTCTTTGATCTCACCCTTCATCACTTGATGCTCTTCAGATGATCTTTTCACCTCTGCTTCTGATTCAAGCAAGGACACTGACTTTTCCTCTAGAGTAATCTTAAGCCCATGCAACTCAGTCTCTAGGTCAATCTCCCTCTTCTTCCATTCATCAGCACCTTTTTTCATATCCTGCATTTTTAAGGTTAACTTGTCAATATCCGCTTGTTTTGCTTCACTTGCCTTGACCACACTGTCCAAATAAACCTCCATTTCAATCATCTCTCTTTCCTTATCTTGCAAATGTCTTTCAAGATCTGTTAGCCGATCCTGCAAAAATGCCTCCTCCCGCTCTTTCTGAGCCAAGCTGCTCTTTGCCTTGGCAATTTCCCTGGCTAACTGTTGAACAGCCCATTCTGAAGCAGCCAATCTCTCCTCCTTGTCTTCCACAGCAGCTCTGGATTCATGAAGTTTCTCCTCCATTTTTTGGGCATTTTCCTCAGCAATCTGCAGCCTCAAGAGCATGGCATCCGCACATCCTAATTTGCTTTGAAAGTCCTTCAGTTCTCCTCTTGTCAGAGCAAGATTTTCTTCTGCCAATTCCAGACTCAAGGTGAGTGTTTGAATAGCCAACCTGTTGTTCTCTACCTCCCTGAGTAACTCAAGCTTCTCCTCCTCCAGAACTCTGGCAAGACTGTCAACATTACTCTTCTCAGCATTGAGAGTTTTGTTTTCCTTGCAGATCTCATGACTTTCTGCTTCTTTTGCAGTTAACTGTTTGAGCATCAGATCTCGCTCAATGCCCATGATTTCCAATTGCTGTTACACAAAGAACCATAAAAGAATTCAAAATCAAGATAGTCAGGAAATAAATATTACATCTGAAGCAAGCGAAAAGAACACAAGCATGACACTGGGATGATGAAATAGTGCACTAATTCAGCTATGATAGCAGGAATTACCTTCTGGAGCTCTGCATTTGAGACAGAAAGCCTCTCCTCCAATGTCTGCAGCTGACTTTCAAGCACTCTCTTAGTGACATTTGAGTCATCTTGCAAGCTGTGGATACTTGCTTGAAGGGAGCCATTTTCTGCACTCAGCCTCTCAACTTCCAAAACACTCTGATCTAGTTCTGCATTTAACACAAGCATGCGCTTCTCCATGTTGGCTCGCATCTTGCAATCTTCTTCCAATCTTTTCTCCAAAGTTGTAATCCTCAAGGTTTGATTTGTGTGTTCCTGGTACCCCACCTGTAGCTCAGTGATGTTTTCTCTGAGCTGTTCCAGGGAGGCATCCTTGGCTATTATTGCAGCAGTAAATGACTCATTCAACCGCTGAACTTCCTTCTTCAGCTTGATGCACTCTGCTCTCTCAATTGACATTTTTCCATTTGCAAGCTCCCCCAGCAATATCTGCTCTGCCACTTGCTGCTCAAGAGAATGACAGTGAGCTTCCAACTTCAGTATCACATCCTTATTTCTCTCCAAGGCAGCAGTTTGCTCCCTCAGCTGCTTCTCCTGGTCTATCCCCTGTACTTCAAAGTGCTCAAGCTCCATGATCAATTTCTCCTTCTCTTCCTGCCACTGTCTCTCCTCACTGTGTAGTTGCAATAATTGCTGCTCATGCACCTTCTGAAGCTCTCTCTGCTTTGCCTCACGATGATTCATCAGCTGCTGAAGGTCTTGATACTGAGTTTGTATGTGCATTAACTGGTCATCTTGATTCTTCAAATCTTCCAGGGTTTGTACCAACTGAGCATCATGGGCAGCTTTCATTCCATGGATTCTCTCATTCTGGCCATCTATAATCTCCAGCAGAGAAGCTTTCTCCGCCTTCCCACTTTCTGTCAACAATTCCAAGGCCTCAGTTGTAGTTTTAACCTCCCCATGAGCCTCTGTCAAACGTTGCTCCAGAAGTTTTGCTTGGCATTCTGCTTCCACCTGGGCAATCTGTGTATGATCAATTAGCACCTGTAATCTTGTGAGCTCAGTCTTCAGCTCTCTGACAAGTTCTTCCCTTGCTGCCACAGTCTCATTTGCCTGGTGCAAGATCAAAAGAAGATTGTCCTTCTCTTCTGAATGCTTTTGTTCAAAATCCAATTTTGCAGCTCTCAAACACTCCAGTGAAGACCTGACTGCATCCAGCTCATTACTAAGTTCTTTTAACCTCGCTTCCTTGGAACTCAAACTTGCTTCAGCTTCAGTCAGACTCTGAATCAACAGATTCTTCTCTTCTTCCCACTCCAGTCCCCTGGCCTGTGCTACCCCAACATCGTTATTTCTTGCCTCCTCAAGAAGCAAGATCTGCTTATCTTTTAAGCCCAACGCTTGTTGAAGCTCACCATTCAGCCTTTTGAAATTCTCAAACTCCAACTGCATGCTCTGAAGCTCTTCATGCTCTTGCTCTACCTCCTTTTGCCTGATTTCCATCTCCCTTATCTGTCTGTCCTTTACCAGGACATTATTTTTCAGCAGGACAATTTCTTCACCAGTTTCTCGTTTCAAATTCTCAATCACAGAATGCATTTTTTCCAAATCAGCTGCAGCTTCTCCCATCCCAGTTCTTGCCTCAACTAATTCCAGCTCCAGAACCTTTCGATGACTTTGCTCATGAGCAAGTGCTTGTTGGAGCATATCCAAACGACAGTGAAGATCATGAATCAGCTTACCCTTAGACTGCAAATTCTCTCGCAAAGTATCTATCTCGCCAACCATACTGTCCCGCTCTGACTCCCAAATTCGTTGGCTCTCTTGGAATTCAGTTCGGATGATTGAATGAGCCTCCTCCAGTGATTGGAACTGCTCATTTCTCCATTTTGACTTCCCTTGCAACTCACTGTGACCTTCCTCTATCATCAATAAATGCTCCTCCCTTTTTTTGTATTCTTTGAGTGCAAGTTCAGCCAAATCCCTTGCTGCAATTTCTTGTTTGAGAGAATTTTCTGTTGCTTTCAGTTTCAATACCAACTCTTCTGCTTGCTTCTTGGTCTCTGCAAGCTCAGCAACACTTACTGCAAGAGCTTCAAGCTCCAAATGCACCTAAGAACAAAATGGCATTTGAAGGCATCTCTGTTAGATAAGAGGCAGGAGACCAATGTTCAAATAAAATGACTGTAATCAAGCTGTGGGTCATCTGGATAACAAGACATGTGAACAGATGTACTCATTAATGCCTGAAAAGAATGTGAAAGGAACACTAAAAGATTCATGTGATCTGATCTTAATGGATTTGTCCATCTACCTTTATCAGTGATGTGGACTTTGTATTTACTTCTGCCTCAGCTGCCTTGCATCGTATCTCCAGCTGCTTCATCTGGTTCTTTGCCCTTCCAAGATCATGTTCCAGTTTCCTGAGCTTCTCTTCTTGTTCCTCACATTTCTCCTGACTAGCTTCTAAAGCATTGATGATGGTCTCTTTCTCCTGATGCCCTTGCATTTGTCTGCCTGTGTTTGCAATGCAAAGCTTCTCATGAGCATCCCTCAAATAGTTGAGTTGCTTGTCTTTGTCATTGAGCTTTTGTGTTGCTATTTGAAAATTCATTTCCATCTCATCAAATTCCTCTGCTTTCCTTTTGGCTTCACTCAAATGACTCTGCAATGGCTTCCAATCACAACTGTCAGTAATTACTTCAGATCTATTATTGACCAATTTGTGCAGTTCTCGACTCCAGTGCTGAATTCAACAGAATCATACTGTATGTATGAGATTTTACCTGCAGTAGCTTCTTCTGTATTTCTAGCTTTCGGAACAGGTCACTTTCAGCTTGCCTCTGCTTTGTCAACATCTCCTCCTTCAATTTGCAATCTCTTTCCAAATCCTCAATGGCTATTCGGGCATCTTCCAGCTCAGCCTGCAACCTCTCTTTCTGATTTATTTCTTTGTCCTTAGATCGTTCAATCTCTTTGCACTTGGTCTGCACACAATCAACAGCCCCTCTGGCACCACTAAGATCTCTCTCTAGCTGCTGAATACGTTCATCCTTCTCCACTGCTGCCAGATTTGCAGAGTCCAGATCAAAGATTAGCTTTTCCCGCTCAAGCTGCCATTGATTCTCCCTCTTTAGGCCAGACTTGCAAGCTTTATTCTCCAACTGCAGCTGCTGCATCTGGTCCCGCAGGGTCATCTGGCACTTTTCAAGATCCTTGCATACTTGCTCCTTCAATGCAAGCTCAGCCAGCACATGCTCCAGTGAAGCATGCTCTTGTGCAGAAATTGTTGTCTCAGCCATTGTCAGAAGAGTGAGAACTGATTGTTTTCAGTTCTGTTTGATGCTTCTACCTGCTGTGATCAGATTCAGAGGATGCTTCAGACTGAGAAACCCTTGCAGCTGCTGCATTCTTCATCAAGCATGCCTCTTCCTGTGCATTTATGGAACCTTCAGAAATCGGTGCAAGATACTTACAAGCCCACACAAATAAGGCCACATAATTTTTACACATGGGGCTAAGGGGAATGATCTCCACCACAATATGGAGCTGAGGGTGAACTCACAGCAAGAACGTCTCTGGTGGACAAAGCAAAAAGACACTGGGCAACAAATTAAGTGCATCCTGACAAAAGATTTGTGATGGAAACTAAGAATTTGCTTCTGCTGAATGTGTGGGAGTAGACCTGGAATTGGATGACTTGAAGTTTTCTGGCTTGCTGTTAGTGTTCCATTATCTCTCATCATTGCTGCAATATAACTTGAAAGTAGTTGTGCCTGGCACTCTTGAATGGAGCACTTGTTAACCAAGTAAGAACTTCCTCAAAGCTCCATATCAACACAGAAAATACAACAGAGCAATTGAACTGCTGATAAGGGAGAGGCCCCTACCTGTATCAAAGAACGAATTTTGTTAGATAACAATACAGCTTTAAACATAGCAGGAGAAAGGTTCTTCAGACCACATGGCTACAAAGGTTAGTTGCTCAGCGATCCCCATGGAGAAGAACGAATGCAGAAGCAAAAGAGACTCAAACCAAGAGAATCTTACAAAACTGTTCCCCAGAAAGAAAGATTGGGGGCTGGGGAGGAGGGCAGTTCACAAGATGGCTAAAGCAGGAAAAGGCATCTGAAGAAGTGAGGAAAAAAAAATACTCCCGCCAGATGTCCAAGAGAGATCCAAATGTCCACACATAAAAAGAACAATACAACATTGCAAACAAAGATTCCAACCAAAACAAACATTTCATTTCAGCTCCGAGGCCATGTACAACTTCACTGGCATTTACAACAACATCGCAACAACCCTTAGGAGCTTACACAAAAACCTGGCAACTTCATATGCATTCATCTTCGTGATTCTAGCTTTAAACCCAACAAGTTCATGGCTACTTACTAAGCAAATCCTTGCAACTTCTTCACAGGTAGAAACACAAGAAAACCTGGCTACATGCTCCATTCATGAGCACGCTCACACACAAAATAATACCCTTGCAACTTCGAAAGTTATTCCCCGGAGGATGCACACAACATGTGCATCACCGATTGCACAAGAACGATGGCATAATAAGACAGCAGTGGAAACAAATGAAGGTTGGTTCTTACCTGGTGAGGAAACGATGAAGACAGAAGAAGAAGAAGAAGAAGAAGACGCGACCTTCGGTGGGCGTCACCAAGCCGATGACGACGACGACGACGACGAAAACGCAGCAGACGAAGGACGCAGGCCGATGGCGGCAACAGAGAAAGGAAAATGCAAACGTGATGTGCGTCGTGTGCACACAAGCGGCAGTATTTCAAAAATTGAAGGGAAAGGGCCGTTTGGAGCTTGGGTCCCACCCGTCCGTGCAATAGCGCAAAACCCTAAAATAGGACCATTTTGGACGGTCACGATTGACCCACTCGTGTCATAATAATAATAATAATCAACGTTTCAAAAAAACAGTTTCAATCATTTTGGACGGTTACGATTGACCCCATCGTGTGATAATAATAATAATAATCAACGTTTCAGAAAAAACAACAAAAGTTTCAATCATTTTGGACGGTCACGATTGACCCGCTTTGTGTCATAATACCTACCATGCCTACTAGCAATGTTCGGCATTTCTTTGCCGACTACTTATTTATTTGATTATTTATTTATTTATTTATTTATCTATTTATCTTAGAAACTAAACTTTAAATAAATTTATTTAAAACTCTTTATTTATAGCTTGTCACCAAATTTAACATGCTCTTTAATTTTTCTCTTATTTTAATTTTTTTTCCCCTTTTCTCTTTGAAAGGAACCTAAAACATGATCATTTTCGAAACTCGCCATTGAACCCACTCATGTAACAATTGACGTTTTGGAAGTTTAAAAGTATCACAACATCAAATATATTATTATTTCTAAATGTAATTATATTTCTAGATTATTTCAACACATTAAAACTTTTTCTCTAGCTTGTCACCTAAAAAAATAAAATTAATTTCTATCATTCTTTCTTTTTTGGTTTTTTTTTTCCTTTTATTCATAAAAGAACCCTAAACCAATTATCATTTCAATAGTCGCAATTGACACTCATCTAATAATCAACATTTTGAAAGCTAAAAAATATCATGTACCATAAAAATTATTATCATTTTAAAAAATAATTGTAATTTTAAATTGTTTAAACACCTCTCTAAGTCTTTCTATAGTTTATCACCGGAAAAACAAGCTTTTGTTTTTCCCTTTAATTATTTCTTTTTGTTTGTTCTTTCTTTTCTCTTTTCAAAAATTCTAATTTGGGATCATTTCCATTGGCCACAATTGACCAATTCATGTAATAATCAACATTTTGAAAAGTAAAAATGAGCATAGCCTAAAAATTATTATTCTTAAAACATAAATGTAATTTTAATTATTAATATTTATATACAATAATATTATGTGTACATTTTACAAACTCAAATGGTTGGTGGTTATAGTAAGCAAGAAAACTCTAAGAGTTGTAGGATGAAAAAACATAATTTTCAACATGCGATTTTCATAAGTTTTCGTGTGTATTTGGAAATATCGCCTAGACTTAAAAAAAGAATAAATATTGGACCATAATGTATGTATACTAAAAAATAACTCAAGCAAAATCAAGTTAAAAAAAACTATCTAATGAAGCAACCGCAAAGCAAGCAAACATGATAGTGAGACATAAAATAAGCCAATGACATGAACCAAAAAACAAAATAGGACACAAAGCGCTAGACCTAACCAAACAACAAAGCCTATAATATAAGCAACCATGGAACATGACCAAAGCCAATTCCTACCATTGAAAAAACGCTCCTCTCAAATGGGCAACAAGATTGTTCTTACAACTACAATAATAACAACAAACTATCAATTCTACTTTTAAAAATCAAATAAAACCATGAATGTTGAAAATTTGGAATGAAATAATATGCACTTCCATGCATAGGTATGTGCAAGCTAGAATGGACAAATATGGAGTTATCAAAACAAATTTTTTTACACATTATGGATTATAATGTGTTTTAGTCCCCAAAAAAATGAAATTTATGAAAAGGATTCCAATATATATGAGTCTTATATAATATAATTATGTGCAATTTTTTAATTATTTGAAAATTAATGTTCTGCACCAAATGGTTAAGGTTTTTTAATGTGCATGATTTTTTGTGTAACAATACATAAAGAACTTATATTTATGGGTTCCCCATATCATATTATTAAAATTTTAAAATTTTAAATTTCATAAGCAATTCAAAATATGGCTTTCTAAACTATTTCAAGATCACATAAAAGTTTGAGGGGATTTTTAAAGATGCCCAAATTAAAAGAAAATGTTGGAGTCCATTACAACATGAATTTTGTGAAATTCTTGTAAATTTGTTTTAAAACATTGTATTGGTATGTATTGGTGAGCAAATAGTTGTTAGCTTTTGGAAAAGATGATTGTTTTTACTTATTGTGTTGTCGTCACTATTAAAATACACTATATAAAAGAATTATTGTGAACTCTTATCATGTAGTTTTGGATCCACTATAACTTGCACATACCCACATACATAAACTTTTAAACATAAATCATTTTTTATTTTGTCACAAACACTTATCCCTTAAACCCATACCCACCAATGACACAAGTTCAATCACAAATCTTTCACTTGTTAACCTTTGTTCCACATTCAATGTTCAAACTTGATATACATGCCCTTCTTCCACTCGTTGAACTATAACTTTTCCAAGAACAAAAACTAGTCCTACCAATCAATTCATCTCAACAAACCCACACCATGTGACACCCTATGTGCTACAAATACCACAAACAGTTTGCCACAAACAAGGTTGTTGAATATGCCCCATCCATGCATTCAACCTATACCAACCACAATTTCCCAATTTCACCCCACCACAATTCAAGCATCCTTTTTGTCACACCACACACCAAACCATAAACATCCACCGAAAAACTTAAATCCAAAGGATGTTAATAAATGTTACTTTTCTAAGACTTTTTTTTTTTAATTGTATATTTTAACATATTATTTTCCAGACATTCAAAGTATGTAAAAATAATCATCTACAAAAATCAAAAGATAAAACCCAACAAAAATATATTTCAAAATCCATATCTACACCAATGTTACATTTGCAATAATATGAAAACAAAATTCAAACCATATGGAATTGAAAACGCAATACAAAAACAAGTATAAAACATCACAACTCTTTGACATCAAAATCTTCTTCTCATCATCAAAACTACTCAACTTTTAACGATCACTCAATTCAAAACTCTTCCAATTAATCCTTCTTAGTATCTTGCCATGAACATCAATTCAAATTGCCCTCCATCCAATCCTAATCAACTCAACTTCATGTTACCAACTTTGTCTTACATTGCCTTTTACATTGCCTTTTGTCCATTTTATCCAATGGTGACATCACACTTTTGTCTCTTATGTCCAATGGTGACAATACAATTTTGCCCTTGACAAATGCCTACACTTCACATTTCCTTAGATCACATTTATTTTTAGGTTTCATGCACATGAATAAACCACAAAATTGTAACAAAAAAAAATGTTCCAATCAATAAAGTTTTTTCAAACCAACAACATATTATTCATATGTTTGTGTTATTTTTAATTGTCAAGTTCCAAGCACATTAACATTCCTTTTAACAAAATGCATACATCCTACACTTAACTTGCACAACCACCAAATCCCAACTCCTTCCCCACAAACTAATACTACAATCTTTTATGTTTTTTTCAATTTCAACCAATTTCACTTATAAGGTTTCTATTGTGAAATCTCTAAACATTACTAAATGTTTTGGTCAGTAATACTACTTTTGTAACTTTTTGAAATGGAAGGCATTGCCATTTAATAAGGTATTTAAACCCCATTTTTGAACCTTAAAAGATCTTTTGTCTTTTACATTTTAGGTGATTGTAGGGAATCACTAATTCAAAAAAAATCTTAATAATCTTTTGTGGGTTTTTGTACTGCTTGCAAATGTTTTCTTTTGTTGGAAAAGTGCATTTTTTGTTTCAATAATGCCATGTTTGAATTTGGTGTGAAATTTGATCTGTTGAAAAATTATAAATCATTTATCTACAAAGTAAACTAATTTGTATTGTTTCGTTTATCATGTTAAAATCTCTCAAACCATGATGCTTCATGTTGCACTCTTGGTATCTTTGGAAAGCTCTTGATGAATAGGTGTGCAACAACTTGGTTTCAAATTATTTGGAGCTACATTATGGAAATTACTGATTATTGAATCATTTTAAAAATCAAAACAAAAAATTGTATTGGAATTTGGGGCATTTTTGGTATTCGGGAGAGCCTTCAATGAATCAAATTTAATAAATTTTACTTCACACATCTCATAAGTAAGGCGTGGAAGATATTGATTTTTGAGTGGATTTTGTTAGTGGAAATTCAAAAAAATTGGAAAAATTAGGTTTCAAAAGAAAAATCAATTGAACATTCAATATGTTCACATAGTCAAATTTAGAAATTTTCAATTTTGAAAATGTGGAAAATAAAAAACATCTTCACACTTAAGCCAACGACATTCTATTTATTTTCCTTGAATATAAATAGAAGGTTGAATATACAATTTTTCAAAATACAAAATATTTCTCACTAACTACCTTTCAAAATATTTTCAATAGTAACCAATTGAACTTAAGCATTGCATACCTTATGTTTGGAGTTCTCGGATTCTAAATTATTGTTTCATTTCATCCTACTGAGGGTGTCCAACCTTTCTTAAATGTGTAATTTCAAAATCATGTAGTAGCAAAACCAAAAAAATTGAACTATAAATTTTTGTATCCTAATCATTTTTTCAATTGGCCTTACCACATATATGGCCTTCAAAACACCCACACATGTATACATTTCCCTTGCCATTTGCACTGTTACATTATTTTTTTTCTCATTTTGCTTTTCAAAAGCCTAAACTAAAGCCCAAATTACAATCCCTTTTTATTACATTCTCCTTTACTTTGTGCACTACTACATTTCACTAAAACTTGTTTGTATTTTTGAATTGTTTTATTTTTGCTTATGGTTTCTATTTGTGGTTGAAATGTTGATAATTCTTTAGAAATTTGAAAAACAAATGATCGTCATTCATAAGAAATTGGACCTAATAATTATTGACTCATCCTTTTATATTGTTGGTTGCCTTAAACCACATATAAACACCCCAAACCCTAAACCTTCACATCCTTCCTCCCTTATGGTCAATGTTGACCACAAGGGTGTGGCATTACTTATAATCAATGTTGACCATAGGGAGGTGGCAACATTAAACCTTAATGATCCCAAAAAAGGTTTCCTTTCAAGAATTTTCGCAAAAAGATTTTTGTGATGCACATTCCAAATACTTGCTTCACTACTACAAAATGCGTCTTAGTTCACTTTAGGTTTCACTAGATTTTGAGTGAATTTGAACATTTTTATCTAGTGAAATTGTTTAACCCCTTAGTGAATGAGAACTAGTTGCTATGGATAATGAGTTGTTTCATTAGCAAGGTTATTTTCAAATGAAATACAAATTTACCAAACCATTCCCTTACTAGTTAATTAACTAACTAGCATGAAAATTAATTAAAATTTAATCATTTAATATATAATATTATTGATAATTTCATAATTTTTAAAACCTATTATTTATTGACATGTGTCACTACCTAGGCTAGGCTAAAACCTAGGCTAGGTAGGTAAGCCACATAATCAACCTAAGCATCAATATGAAGAATTTGATGAGAGAATATTCGGTCAACATACCATTGTTGACCACACACAACACCATTCATGAGGTTTGATTCCTTGACTTTTGGATTGGAAGCAAACACCCTTACCATCAAGCCACCCCACTTGTTGTGATGGTATGTTACATTACATTTTATTTATCAAATACTTCATTTTAAACATTACAAAAATATAAAACTTTCGAAATTAATATCTTATTGAAATTTTGTTCAAATGAAATGATTCGAGTTTTTTTTTTAATTTCAATAATGTACATAATTACATTTATTTCCTTTTGGAAGTTTAAAATCATTTGAACAAAAAAAAAAGTTGAATATCATTATTCAATAACATTTCAATGACCATTCTTTAAAAAAAGAAAAAAATTATTAAATGGATTTTTTTGTTAATATAATAATACTACCTATGTTAAGTTATTTTCAATTATTATATGATTATTTTTCAATAATTTAAATAATTTCACCCTACATTATTTACAACTTTTTATGGCTATTCTCAATTACTTTTGATTATTTTTGGCTATTTCACCCTATGCTACTTTTGGATATTCTAACTTACTTTTGACTATTTTTGTTTATTTCACCTTAGACTATTTTTAGCTATTGTAAATTTTTTTAGCTATTTTATGTTATTTTTATTTATTGTAAATTATTTCAATTTAGACTACTTACAGCTATTATAAGTTTTTTTTTTTATTGAAGGTTTTTTCACCTTATGTTATTATTGGCAATTCTAGGTTATTATAGGCTAGTTCACCTTAAGTTAATTTTGTATATTATAAAGTATTTCACCATAGATTATTTTTGGTAATCTTAAGCAATTCTAGTATATGGCTATTGGTTATTCTTTTATTAGTGTTATTGGTGGTTATTAATGGCTATTGATACTTATTTTATTTGTGATTATTAATTTTTTTAATGGTTATTATATTAATAGTTATTGTGGGTTATTAATGGTTATTTTATTAATAATAATTGTATTATAAGTTATTGTTGGTTATTATATTATATTCTAAATTATTTTTACCTTAAGTCATTATATTTTATTTCAGATTATTTTAAGTTATTATTCTTATGATAAAATAATTTATAATAACATAAAGTTAAATGACTTTGAATAACTTAAAATATAACTCGAAATAACATATATTAATTTAAAATAAAATAACCTAAGGTATAACTTAAAGTTAGTTGAATAATTTCATTTATAATAACTTAAAAGCTTATAATAAACTAATTAAGATACCTTAAGGTAAAATAACATATAATAATTTAGGGTACAATAATTTATAATAGCCTATAATAATAGAAAATATAAATTATAATAACTAAAGTAGCTTAAATTAATATAGGGTATATCATAAAGTAGCATAGATAGAATATTTTTAAAAACATATAAATAAACCTATTTACTATAGTAAATTATAATAATGAATTATGTTAACTAATAATGAAACATAATGTTTACATAATGATATTGTAATGAAATAATTTCACCAAGGTGAAATTAGTCAAATGCAATGAAATTATTTCACTTTTAAGGTCCCATAATGATTTAAGTTAATAAATTGCACCCCACTTTGGTAGTAGTGCTTATATTATTTGTGAGACATGATTTTCTAAAAATCATGTACATTAGTTCACAATTTGTACATTTTACAAATTATGCAGTTTACATTCGTCAAATTTTATATTTTAATTTTAGATTTTATATTTGTGTAGTTTTATATTTCATTGTTTTATAATATTCAATACATTTTCCCAAGAGAAGGAATGCCATGTTAGTTTTTGTACATTTTAATTTGAAGGATTTTACAAATCAATTAGTTAAAACATTTTCATTTTGTTCAAACAAAATTTGTTCATTTGGATCTTCACAAGGCAATATTTTTTATGTTCTTGCATTCAAACTTGATTTTTACATTTACATCTTTCGACTTTCGTTTACCAAACATGTATGTACAACTCTTCCTCTCAACAATGGATCCAATCTACCATTCAAAGTTTAAACATTTGTTTTTCACATTTGCATTTAATCCTTCTCGGGAACAAGAGGTCTTGCACAAAACAATGCACTTAAACTACTTTAAAAGAAATTTCTATGTCGAATTTTATATTTTTTAAAAACACAAAATTATAATACCCCATAATAAGTAACCACTTGGAATTTCGGTTTCAATACATTTTGGCTTTTTTTTTTATATTCAATGAAGTCCTCTTCAAACAAAACACATGTGTCTATTGCATTAGTTCTTTCAGGGCTCGCAATTTTCTACATACACAAGGCATAAATCATGTTTGTATCTTCTATTTTTGAATTGTTTCATTTCTTGTTTCCTACTTCTAGTCCTTTTAAATCTCATTGTCGAAAGGGTTAACTTATTTCAAAGGTCAATTATCAACTACATCACAATTGCATGTATGTTATGCCCATTTTCCATATTTTCCAAAAAAATCGTGTGGCTTCTTTCACTTTCATTCACAACCAATTATTTCATACTTTGCAATGGAGTGAATAACTTGTCATGTTATGTTTATGCATAATCATATTCACAATTCACATGAATTCTCATCCTTGTATTGTGAGGTTCTCATAGTTTTTGACTTCACATTCCTCATTAACCAACAATGCAATGTGTTTCTTTACAATCTCAACCAACGCATTGATCTATTAGTGCACAAAATGATCTCAAAAATGTGGCTACCCTCCTTTTTTACTTGAAAAACTAAACTTCACTTTTAAATTAACGCCTCCTTTCAAGTCAAAACCAATAAACTACAATTTATAACAATTCATCACCTTTTTAAATTTCAATCACGTATATTTATGTGATAAAACCTATATTTTTTTGAATCCTTGTTGTTGCTATCGGTCATTTCTACGGATGTACTTAAGTGAACATGCTTTTGCCACTAGTGACATTTCATTAGCGTTATTGTTCCAAGAAATGTGGGTGTGAGGTAATGTATTTTGCTTTTTGTCCATGAATTCTTTTGAAAGTTCCTTTGAATATAGTGGATTGGTTTTGTTTTCCACCTTGTCATCTATTTTCATGTCTCACACCATCATGTTTTGTTTTGTGTTATAGGCAAGGACATGTGTTTAGAATGTGTTGTCTTTTAGGTCCAAATCTTGTCCTTGCCAATTTTTGTCGATCACATAGTCAATGGCTTTTCTTCTTGCAATTTGGATCCCCAAAAGATGATTGGTCTACTTTTGAAAACTTGTTATATAGTTTTAGTTGGTGAGTTGTGTTGGCCATGGATTATTTCTAAAAGCTTGTTGCAAATTGTTTACAAATTTGATAATAAACATTTAAATTATTGTGTAGGCTTATTAAAGTTTTACAAGAAGGTTGTTCATCCCTTTTGGACATGGTTGCAATGCTCTCATGATGTCTACTTGAAAGAATTAGAATTGTAAAATATATAATTTGCACATTGACATTGCAAATCGTTGTTCATCAATAATGTACTTCCATTGTTTCAATATTGATTAGGTCAGTATTATTTGCATGTAATTCTTCAATATAGTTTCTTAACTTCTTGCATGCACAACTTCTTTCTACAAAAGTAAACATGATGAATAAATGAAAACCATTAAAATAACATTATGTTCACTAGTAAAAATATGTTAATTTGCAATTACAATTTGTGATTTCAAAACAATTGCAATCAATTTCACAACTAAAAAATCCTTTAGTTGCATAAGTGAAATTGCATTGAACCTTTAGTCGCAAATGATGACTTATTGTGATGTCAACACATTTCCCATGGATAAAATATATAATCAATGTAGACATTTCCATCTTTTGATTAGTGTATAACATTTGCAACTACGAACCGGTTTTTTAATATTAATAAATAACCCTATCATTAATTGCCATTTGTTAACATCATAATTTTTTGGGCAATTTTTTTATTGAAATATTAATTTATGCCCTCCATTATGGATGGCTATTGACTTCAACACATTTTTAAAATAAAATTTTCCAAGTGATAATATTTGGAATTTTTTTATAAACAATTTTATATAATATATAATGAAGAAAATCAACATGATCTAATTTCAACATTTTACATGATAACATTTGGACAAAGGAAAATTTGACATGTGGCATTTGGAATAACTTTTGATGAAAATTTTAATTTTAATGAAATATTGATTTCAACCATCCATTTTGATTATTCAATTTAAATGTATTTAGATTGTGATACATGGCATGATCAAAAGTCACCATGTGGCATTTTGATTAAATTTAAGAAAATATATATTAAAATAATTAATTAATTACATAGGTAGGTAGGTAAATCTATATGTGTTAAAAATACCTACCTACCTAGGATACATACTTTCATGTGTTAATTACTTACCCACCTACCTACCTAAATAGGAAATTAAGTAAATAAGTAAGAGGGTATAAATGTAGGTGAATTTAAAAGTAACCATGTAAATAATTTTTTTTAAATTTATGTTTTGTCTTTAGGGTTAAGCTTATTTGAGTTCATCTCAAATGGCACATGATTTTAAATGTGAAATAAAAAAAGAAGGCATCTTTGTAAGATGATATTATAAAACAAAACATATGGGTTAAACCTTTTAGTTACATTTTAGTCGCAAATTCAATTGTAACCAAAAATGATTCTCCCACAAGCTTTGTGTTTTTTTTAGTTTTTGTAATTATACAACTAAATAGGTAAATAAATCGCTACTTAACTAATTACTTACCCACCCATCCACTTGCAAAATTATTTATTGCATATTATTATTAAATTATTTCAATAATTTAGAAAGTAATATTGATCATTATTATTTCATGGTTTCCAATAACTAATCAATTGGTTCATAGTAATAATTCAAAACTAATAATAAATTATTTTATGAAAATAATTATTTAGCATGCAATTAATTATGTAAAAAAATAAATTATTAACTTATTGATATTTTTTAATATTAATTTTAAAGTAATAAAATTCTCACTTATTAACTTAATTAGTAGATATTAAAAATAATCAGTTATATATATATATATAAACTAAACAATTTGATTCATGAATCACTAATTATGCTTTATTTTATAATCAGCTAACTATTAACTAATTAGTTTTTATTTGATATAAACCAAAAGTTTTGATTAATAAATATTAAGTATCGCATAGTTTAATACATATTAATAAAATAATAAATAAATTGTCACTTTATATGTAAGAAATATTAATTGCTTAAAAATTTCAGTATTAGACAAAAATTTATATTTTGAAATGTATTAATTTATTAATTTAATATTAAATCAATTTAATTAATGATTAATAGTAACTAGAAAATTTAATTTGCGAGGAATTTATTATTTTATGGCTGACTAAATTCTAATTAATTATAAGTCAATAGCTATGAACTATAACTCTTGATTAATAAATTAAATCAGTTTATTGAGATATTTTATTCTAGTCATATATATCAAATTTAATTAAATAAGGATTAATTAGATGACCGTTATCCAAATATTTTTTCATAAAATTTAATTCATTTAACTAATTATTTAGAATAAGTAGTTATTTCATAGGGTCTAAATATTAAATATATAATTTTAATTATTGACAAATCATTCATTGAAAAATATTAGATATATATATTATTACTTATAAACTTATTGACTTGTCGAGAATTTTTTTAAAATTTAATTAGATAATAATTATTTCATATTACTTGATTAATATATTAATTTTCATGAATAATTCGTGAATAATATATCAATAATTAATGTTCATTTTTCAAAAATTATATCATATATATATGACCTTGCTATTATAATTTAATCATACCTTAATAAAGATGTTGTATTTTCAAATGAACCATAAAAAATCAAGGGAAATTTTGACACCTTGATTAATATGCCATGTGATAATTTTTTATTGTGTTACAATTTAAGATCATATAAAATGAATAATCATAATGGATGTTGGAGATCCATATATATATTTTTAAATCACCAAAAAAAATTCATAGTGTCACTTGTTAGATTTTGATGGATCAATCAAAATTATGTCAACATGATGTTACCATGGTAGTTGCGAACTAATTGCATTAAAGTTGCACAATAGTTGTTCCTACATAGTTGTAACTAAGTTGTTTGAATTGCAAATGTATATGGTTTCAAATATAATGAGTTACATGTGTTGGAACTCATGCGACTTGTCTAGTAACATTCACACCCATAGAAATAGGTTGAGGTACAATGAGTTGCAAATGGTCATTGCAACTCAAAAGCCTAGTTGCAAGGTTAGTTCCAAATCACTCCATTTTCTCATAATGTTCATGTTTTCCCAACATTTGTAATCTCATTGCATCATTCAAGCATTGTCCTGCCAATAGAAGATATCATGACAACCTTATTTTGCTCAAGTATAAGAGTCATTATGATCACATTCAAAATAATAGTTTTCTTAAACAATTGTTGGATTGAAATGTGTTCTTCTTTAAAATGTTCATTAACGATGTTACCAATGGTATCAATATATTCAAGCAAATGCAACCTAGTGGTGATTTGGAAAATATTTCAATTACGTTTGATCACTTCAAGTGTGTAGAAGGATGGACCACCATGGCATGTCATGTTTACAACCCTGAGTATTGCAATTTTTTGAGCATTGTTCTTTGTGACATGCAATGAAATTCCACCAAAACTCAATGTTATGTTCAAACATATGACCTTTCAAACAACTTCAAGGGATTCATGGTAGATGGTGCATAGGCAAATTTAAATGTTGTTAGAATTGTTTATGGGTCAACAGATCCCACTATTTATATGGTTGGGAAGGAAGATGCTTGCTTGTTTCATTGGATTTTATCACTTGATAAACACACCAATTCGTAAATTGCATTATAGTTCCAATAACAACATAAGGCATTGTGCCATGGGTGCAAGAATTCCACATCTTTGGAAAAGGCCGATGTGTGTAATGTTATAATTTGATTGTGGTGGTATTCCTTTGAGGTTGCCAGTGAAAATGTTGTTCACAAACTAAATAATCGGTTGGGGTTTTGGTATTTTTGTGTTAAACAATGTGGAAAATCCATGCTACATGTAATTTTCCACCCATTTTCCTTTTAATTTCATTTGATTTGTGTTTAACATCTTGTTTTTCATGTCGTGCTTACGTTGTTCATTTTACTTATTAGTAGAAGTTCACAACAGAACAACTTGGTTTCAATACAAGAATTTTTCAATTTTTTTAATTTAAATTGCCATCAATTTTGTCATTTTTTTTAATCAAATTTTCTAATTCACATTGAATTTTTTTTGGAAATGACATGCAATATTCAATATTGCACATGGATTTTCCAACCAATCACATGTCTAGGGATTTTCATATGGTAGCCTCACAATATTTGTGATCAAAAGCACAAGTGATAATTATGGGATTTATAGTTAACAATTACTATAATTGCATAAATTTTAGTTAATGGTAGATTGTGAACTTTCAAAAGCTATTTTTTAACCACTTCATTATGTTTTCAGCAAATAGTTGTAAATACACATGTAATATGATTATAGCCAAAAGATTAAGTAAATCATCTTTGTTTTGAACTTTAACTGCAATTCCAAAAACCAAGGACATTCATTGACCTCATTACCTAACCTTTAAAAAAATAATAAAAAGTACAACACAAACATCTTCTTTTGAATTACAATGAGTTATAAAGGTTACATCATTTTGATTTTAACATGCCCTTGTATAATTAAACATTTCAACCTATAAATAGGCTAACAAATATCAAAGATATGTGGGCTTCTTGCATGTTGAATGTATGTCATTAATAAATATATGGATTATCACAACCCTACCTTGGGTTCATGATTAGGTTAGGACAAAGTGAAGAAAATGGGTTAAAGGCAAATTTTAAATGTGTTGAGAATAAAACATTCGCCTAATTAAAGGTGACAATACATGGGACTCAAATCAAAACACTCCAAAGACTCTTGACATGAACTTTCATTTTCAAAATTGGGAGTTTTGATGAGTTCCAAATGTTTTGGGAAAGGTTTGGAAGGACAAAATTTGTTTAAATACAAAATGATTCCATCAATGAAAGATCTTGAAAAAATTTGCTACATAAAAGCTCCACCATATACTCAAATAAAAGGTTTTCTTGGGAAATTTCAAAAGTTTATTTGAAAAATTGAAACACAACTTGTGTAAAAAATAATCTCAACCATTAAGATGTTGGTATAGAAGGGAAAATAAAATAATTTGATAAACTTGACATAATGTTGACAAGTTTTTGATGAGATCTATAAGTTGAGGTATTCATTTTTTTTGGGTTAAATTTCCCAAGAGTTATGAGCCCAAATTTGTGAAACATCAAATTCTCCTAATTTTGGGAAAGGATTTTGATGGTCTTAAAAGTTTATCCATATGGGGATGTAGTTTCCATGGACACGTGCATAGTATGCTACAAGGAAAACATTGCTTCCCATAAAAATTCAACCAATGTTGAGTTTATGTAAAACCATAGCAAGTCCATGATTCAATTTTGGTTCAAAATCACAATAACCACCTTCTTTATGTAATAAAATGAATGCAATCATATACTTGAGGAATGTGACTCACGAAGTATATATCAAGCCATCGCCTTCATTAACCATGATGATGGGATTTCATGTTTAGCTTAAATGGTATTAATGATAAGTTTCAATTGTCTAGAAGTGAAATTATATAAACATAGGACACATCATGCTTTAACTCTCCACAACATCAAGGAATGAAAACATTGGGATGACAAGGACAAAACAACACTCTTCACAAACACCTTCCAAACACCTCGATTGCACAAAACTAAACCTAAAATTATTTAGTGCAATTTGAGTTTAAATCAAATTCAAGATTCACCATACTTCAAATCAATGAAGGAAGTTTTATTTTCCTTGTAGTACATTATGTAGGTTCCCATGGTGAAATTCCTTGGATTCCAATTGTGTTTTTTCCCAAGATTGGACAATTTCATAATTTGAAAATTTCAAGCTTCATTACTTATGGGTATCTTATCTGAATGGAAAATGTGATAACATTTTTTCCTAGCTTGTATCAATAAATTTCCAACATTGTATCAAATATTTTATTAAACATAATTACAATTCCATGTCAAATTCTAAATACAAATAACATATTGGGCCACATTTGTCTTGAATTTTCAAATGATTTTATAAATTGGGGACTACTTTGTTTCGTAAACGACATGTCACTTTCTTATAATTTCGTTTGATTATCATCAATGAATCATAGAACAATAAATAGGGAGAAGTTTCAACAACTCAAATTTATTCTAAACATTTGTGATTCATCAATGAATCATAGAACAATAAACAAGGAGAAATTTCAACTACTCAAATTTAATTATAAACATTTGTGATTCCTATGGAGCCCCAACTCCCAAATTGGGAATTTACATTGGGAGTCATGGGAGTGCTTCACCAATAGTTCTCAAACATTTTCCCTTTGTTTATGTGAGTAATGCATTTTCCTTGGCCATTGCATTCAATTTACTTTAAGTTTGTTTCAAGTCCTAAGCCTTCAACTTGCTTTCCACATAAGATTTTTTTGGGGGTCATTTATAAGAGTTAGTCATAAACCATGTTAAGGTTATAACACGTGATTACATGTTGATTTCATCAACTCCCAATATCAAGTGTAGTTGGGGGTATAAAAATGTTCTTTTACTTATAGTTTACAATAACAGTCAATAAAAATATTACTATGAGTGAAAATGGCTACTAATGTTTATGCAAAAGATTAATTTAATAAAGGTGTTTATAAGATGTTATATCCAAAATTTAAAAAAAATCAACAAATACAATTTGACCTATTACCTTCAAACACATTTGTATAAATTATGATAATTTATTTAATGAATATGAAATTATTATAATTTATCAATAATTTTATGAATACAACCAATCAAAATCTAAAATTTAAATTTCTTTAATTCAACAAGGTTACACTAAAAGAAAAACATGTATTTTTGACTAGTCCTTGCGACTAAATTTTAGTCGCAAGAGACATTTTGCAACTAAAATCCCTTTAGTCGCTTAAGACAAGTCGCATGTGATAAATTAGTCACAAATGACAAAGGGTATTGTATGAAAAAAAAAATCAACAAATACATTTCATCTTTTGACTTCATTGTATACATATTATCACATGCGATTAAGATGCAACTGTTTTGGTCACAATTGAGGGCAAATGATGTGCTGCCACGTGTCTTAATATTTGATTATTTAAATTATTATTATTATTATTATTATTATTATTATTATTTTGAAATAATCTAGGATGTTCAATTCAAATACTTTGATGATATTATATTATGACACATGGCCCAATGTGAATATGCCACGTGGCATTAATTTTTAAAAATAAAAATAAAAATATTAAATTGGTAGGTACCTAGGTAGGTAAATAAATAGGTGCCTACAAACTTAGGCTACATACCAACCTACCTGCTTAGGTAAAAAAATAGGTAGGTAGGTTCTACTTTCCTAGGTTAAATACTTATTCATATAGGTAGGTATTTAGGTAGGTAGGTAAATAGGTCAACCTAGGTGGATAGGTCAAACTAGGTACCTACCTAGCTAGGTAGATATAGGTTGGGAAAGTAAGTACTTTTTAAATGTCCATAATTTGTTTTTTTGTTTTGGGTCGAGCCTTTTGATTGGTTCATCCCATGTGCACAAATTTTTTAATGTGAAATTGGATGACCACACCCTTTTGTTTATATAGTGTTCAAATTGGGAATGAAAAACAAACAATATGGGATAAATTTTGAAGTTGCAACTTCTTCACAACCTAAGTTGTAATTTCAAAACTTTCTTCATGCCTTACTTTCTTACTTTTTAGAATTATAAACAATTCAAATATTAGATATTTAGATAATCATTTAATTAATAATGATTAAATTTACATATATTTAAATTATAAAGTATACACTACAAATATTCAATATTCATTATAAATTACTTAATTAAGCAATAATTTCTTAATATTTAACAAACTAACTATCTAGTTACTCACAAGTTATTAATACATAACTCATAAATCATTAAATAACTAAAATATTTTAAAATATTTTATTATTTTTTAGAATCTGATTGAATTATATATAATATAGTTAATGTAAAACTAATTTAACAACACTAATTTAAAGATTAAAATATTAAAATATTATTGTTAAAATTATAAGTTATGAATTAACAATTGTCATTATAAAATAAATTCTTACACAAATTTTTTAGAAATTATTATTCAAATAATTACATTACTTATTATATAATTACATTTGTTTTTGTAAGAATTATTATAGGTCAAATAATTTTTTTCTCTTGGTAATTATTAACTATAAATACAATAATTTGTTAAACATAACATTAATTTTCATAATTACTGTAAAATTACTATAAAATATTTATCATAGACGATGAATCACAAATTTTTTAATAATATTATTTTTATATAATAATTCGTGAAATTAAAATCAGTAAACTAATTATTTTAACTACACTATAATTTTTCCAAATTTTTAATTCAGGTTTGAAATTATAAATTACAAAGTGTGAATAATTATGTTCAATTAGAAAATAATTATGCACCTAATAATTAATTCTTATCTGAAATAATTGCAATGATTTTAAAGTAGTGTCACATCAATTACATTAATTAATTTCTTCTAATATAAGAATATAAATTAGACAATATACAAATTTATGTTATAACAATAATTATTTAGTGTAACCTAGATTTAATAAAAATAATAATTTATAATTATTTATGAAAATGATTTATAGGGATAACAGTAATAGAAAAAACCCTTAAAACTCAATTAATAATTTTTTGAATGAAAATATAAATTTAAGATTCCAAAATAGTAATGCAAAATTCAAATATCAATTTTTAGATCAAATAACTTGTTTTTTGAAGTTAAATAACAACTTTCAGAATTGAAATGTCAAATTTCAGATTCGAATAATATATTCAAAACTAAAATGTCCATTTTAAGACTCAATTAATAATTTGCTGACTTGAAATATTAATTTAGAGAATTCAAAATAATAATTTGGAATTCAAATTTCAACTTTCAAGTCAAATAATTTCTTAAAATTTTAATTTAAAACTTCAGAATTCAAATATCAAATTTCAAGTTCAAATAAAAATATTTAAAATCAAAATG